>JACCDN010140671.1_pt1 | contig 36868 bp, 36 predicted proteins | sample 7441691 | NCBI WGS metagenome assembly JACCDN01 (sample SAMN15323439, study PRJNA562643) | freshwater metagenome | isolation source: river surface water | place: USA:Blue River Watershed | collected 2017-08-16
AAGCATTATGCAATAAAAACCAATAAAACAATTGATGAAATATTAGAAATATGGGAAACAGATAGAACTTATTGGTATATGAATTATTACCAGGATTGCAATCAACCACTTTTGGATTCAGATACCATTCTCCTTTATGATGATTGGATAAATGAATTAAAAAATAGATTTGGAGATGACGCAAAAAAATGGTCTTTTAAATGTCCTTCTTGCGGTGAAATTCAAAATACTCAAGATTTTATTGACAATAATATTGAATCTCCCGAAAATAAAGTATATATTAATTGTATAGGTCGTTATATAAAAAACCGTGGTTGTAACTGGACACTTGGTGGACTATTTAAAATTAACAAAATTTCTGTACTAAAAGAAGGACAAGTTTTTCCTGTTTTTGAAATGGCTGATAAACCTCAAAAAAATTAAAAAACAAATGTAGTTTGTAACTTTTTTTAATTATTAATGTTTAATTATACATGAGCACAATTATAAATAGCATCAGTATTTCTGGTGGAAAAAATGTTTCAATAAACAATGGTAAAGTGTTTATTGACGGAAAAAATGTTACGCCTGATTCTAAAGAAATTAATATTCAAATAACAGGTGATGTAGAAAATCTATCAGTAGATATTTGTAATAAAATTTCAGTTCAAGGTTCTGTAAATAACTTAAAAAATAGTAGTGGAGATATTGACATTAATGGAAATATCGGTTCAATAGAATCAACAAGCGGAGATATTGAAATTTCAGGCAATGTTTCTGGCAATATTAAATCAACAAGCGGAGATATTAAGTGTGGTAATATATCAGGCTCTGTTTCAACTAATTCTGGAGACATAAAGCATAACAAAATATAAATTGTAACTTTATTTAAAGATTATCGTTTAATGTATATAAACCAATATAAAAAAAAATGAAAAAATTTGTTATTATTATCGTGTCTATGCTGTTTACAATAACAGCTAATTCGCAAACCCTTATTCACCACTGGCCACTTAACAGTAATTTTAATGATTCTGTTGGCGGTCAAAATTTATTCGCCCCAATAACAACACCAGCAAACAGCAACACACCACAAATTACACCATCCGATGGTGTTTATTTTGACGGTTCTGGCGATTGGTTATCTGGACCTACTGGCTGGGCTCCCTTTTGGGGAAATAGTTCATCAATACCTTATGGTGGTGATACTACATTTATGATAAGCATGTGGGTTAAAATTGATGGTTCAAATGGTGACTCACTTTATAATGGTAGCGAACAATTTGTTTCTATTGGATTTCAAAGGGATGTAAATAATCCAAATCAAATTACATTTGGTGCTCAAGCCAATAATCAAAATAACCCCAGTTGGGGATTCCCAGAAAATGGACAAATGGCAATTCAAACGATTTCTTCAAATTATATTAGAACACAAATTCAAAATCCTGACCCAGATACATTTGTTAGACCATTTATGAAAGATGAATGGGTGCACTTAGTATATAATCACAATAAATCTTTTTATTTTACAGATGTTCAAAGTTTAGCATATCCTGATTTTTATTCAATTCAAAATTTCACCTTTTACAAAAATGGTGACTTTATGGATAGCGGAATAAACTCCAGTGGAGTTTATAGTCCATGTACACCATGCGGAATTCCTATTCAATATTTAACAAATCCTGCTTCTTTTCCTTTGTTTTCATCCTTTGCTGTTGGAGCTGCCAAAGATGTATCTGTGCCTGGAACAAATAAATTTTTTAAAGGCTGGATAAAAGATATAAGAATATATATAGGTACCGGAAACCTTGCTATTGATACTGTATTTGTTAAAAATTTATATAATAACCCACCGGTATTTACAAACACATCAGAACCTCAAAATAATAAAACTAAAATAAAATATTATCCCAATCCTTCAAATACAGGATATTTTACAATTGAAATGGTTGATTTTGGTAAAAATACTCAATATACAGTTACGGATTTATCAGGAAAATCGATTAAATCAGATATTATCAATGATGAAAAAACATTTATTGATTTATCAAAAAATACTAAAGGGATGTATTTTATCAGAATACAAAATCAATTCGGTATAATTAGTACGACCAAACTTATTTACCAATAATTTAAATTAATAAAAACAAACACAAAAGCTCTTCTTTAAAGAAGAGCTTTTTTTATTTAAAAAATATTTTAACGATACCATACTGACCATCATATTCTTTAATTTTTTCCAAAATTTGATATTTAGAACCATTTACAGCCATTCCCTGAGAATTAAAATCTACATATTCCGAGTTGATTTGTTCTGCTGTTCTAACTCTTAATTTACCTAATAAACCTATGGTAGAAAATTCTTTTCTTTCAGAACGTGGAATGTAATCTGATTTTGGGTCATATTCATCAGAATAGAGAAAAATAATATCTTTTTGTTTATTTTTTGACTCTTCCGGAGTAAGCTCATAAAACTCATCAATAAAATAATCCAATCTTTCTTTTTGGTTTCTTGGCACTTGAAAATACTGTTTCCCATTTTTATCTATCCAAATATTTATTTTTTGGTCTTTTCTCATTATGGAAACTTTATCAAAAGACTCTGTTTGTTTTATTCCCCATTCATCAGTTTTATATTTTTTATTCCAATTTAATTCAGCACTATCTCCAACAACACCCGGTGTTGAACTAACAATTCCTATAATATTTTTATTACTTATTTTAATCTTACCATCTTTAACTAAAGATACAGAAAATCCATAACGATTTTCTTCGTTTAAGTTTCCATCTTCCCACTCAAAATACTCGGCATAGTCAGCATTTCCAACATCAGAACCACCATCAAAATATCCATCACCAGCATTAAAATCAAATTTTATTGTATTACCCGCACCGGCTGCAAACACCATTTCCTTTGATGTTGTTGATAAAGCTCCGTTTCCAATAGCAATTGAATATGATGCCGATGAAATTGTATTTAATTTACCAAAAATTAATGCATAATTTGAACTCGCCATAGTGTTAGAACCCCCCATAATAAAACTATGGTCACAATTACTAAGCATGGAGTTAAATGAACCATTTAAAAGAACAGAATAATTAGATGATGAATTTAACAAAGAGTTGTTTTTCCCATTTCCTATAAAAGAATAAGAAGAATAACAACGATTTGTATTACCATTTATAACTGATGTAAAACTATTTAAAACCCTATTATTATTTCCGTTTCCAATAAATGAATATTGAGCCTGGCCAATATTTCCTTTTCCATTACCAACGAAAGACCTCGTTCCACTTGCTGTATTTCCTGTACCATTTCCAATAAATGAATACTGAGCAGATGAAGTGTTTCCTCTGCCGTTTATAACTGTGGAAAAATTATTAGAAACAGTATTTGTTAAACCATTTGATATTAAACCATATGCTCCAGAAGTAACATTTCCACTCAACCCAAAGGCAAATCCCAAAGTAGAAGAGCCTACATTGGTATTTCCTGTAATTAACCAAACGGTATTACTTGTGTTTGCGGTCAAAATATTTGTACCACCGCTATAAAATTGGTTAATTTTTATACGTCCCTGGTCCAAAGTATCGGAACTAAAAATGAGTTCAGCCATTCAATTTAATTTTTTGTATTCAACTATAAATAGATTTTTAAATTTATTTGTATTTTTTTATTTTTAATTTATAAAAAAAGGAGAAAAACCAATAATAAAATTATTGGATTATTGTGACAAAGACATTTGGCAAGAAACAGAAAAATACTGGATTGAACAATTTAAAAATAAAAGCAACAAGTATAAGTGCCTGATGTAGAAAAAAAGTTAAAACAGCAGGAACTTATACTTGGAAATATGCCAATTAAATCAATTATAAAAATGTGAATGGGTCATCAAAACGAACTAATGTAGAACCCCAAATTATACTTAACAAAATATCCATATCAGTGTCAGCAGTAATGTTTATGTTATATACTGATGTAGATATACTACTTGACAATGAAACTGGAGGTATAACTCTTAATTGATAATTACCACCATCAATTCTACCAAATGAGAATTCTCCATTAGCATCTGAAGTTGTTGTTAAAACAACTCCTGAGTTTTGTCCATCACCTATTACAACATCAGAAATTCCAACAAGAGATTCAGAAGCTCTAATATCTATACCTTTTTTAATTGTAGTTGTACTATATATACCTCTCAATTCTAATGATACACCTGCCAAAACTGTTGAAGGGCTTATATATCCCTGATAAACAGTTCCGCTAAATACATATTTACCATCACTTGCGGTTTCTGCAGCCACATAATCAGAAGGAGCATAAGATGTATACTTTACACCAAATATATTTTCTATTTCTTTAACATTAATAATTCTATATAAAAATTCACGGTTTGGTGTTAAAATTGTATTAAAAGTCCTTACATATTCTGCATCTCCTTCTTGTTTATTAATTTTAAAAGTTGCAACACTACTATCTTCAAATTGAAAGTCTGTTGTATTATATGTGACTTGCAATTGATAATAATCCCCATCATCAACCCCATTAAAGTTGAATATTGGACTAAATGTGTTTAATCTTCCTTGAATTGCTATAGTTGAATCTCCATTAGAAACTTCTAAATTTGGTTTTTTAGGAGGAACCATATAAGTAAAATATGCTCCAGTAACTGTTAATCCACTAAAAGGTGTATTTCCAGTAATTACATAACTACCAAGATTTGATTTTAATAAACTATAATTATCATGATAGTAATCTAATAATTGAACGGTGTTCCCTGAAGTTACAGTACTTAAAATCAGAAAATCTCCGAGTGTTTCATCTACATTTATAGGAAAAACAAATTCTGAATCTACAAAGTATTGAGCTTTATCTTCAAATACATTAGTTGTAAATTCTCCAACACGTTTTATTTGCGTAGGAAAATTATATTTATATCGTCCGGCACTAATAGTAGCTGCTGTTAAAGCTTCGGAAAATGTATAAAGTGGCTCTGATAAATTATTTAAAAGAGTTATAGTATAAGCTGTGCTCATAACATTTTTTTGAGCTTCGATAAAAGTTTTATAATCAATTCTATAAAGTTTATGATTCAAAATAGTTATTCCTGATAGACTAAATGTATTTGCAGTAAATACCATGGTAATATCCTTACCATTGTTTATATCAGTAGATAAACCATTATAATCATATGAATAATAATTTCGAGTTGCGCCTTCTAATATATAAACTGGCGTTTCCCAAATAATTGGATTTGTTATTGTGTCTTTTATTTTAACCCAATAGTTTTGAGAAAAAGCTTGTGCGGCTGACTCTTCATTTCCAGTTGATTGACTTTTTATAATCTTTGATATGTTATTTGAGTTTATCATTTTTATTCTATCGCTTCGTCTATATCTGAAATATCATCCCATGTTAAAGTTCTATATTGTACGGCAATATTTGGTATATTAGGTTGAGGAACCATTTGTGACGGAAATCCAGATATTTGTCCTTGTAAATCCGGAGTAACAACACTTAGTAAAGATTGAGTTGCTTGAAAATTTAATGTTGTACTTACAGCATTAACTGTTAAATTATAACCAACAGAAAATTCATTTAAAACTTCAACACTATGAACAGTTTGTTCAAATACCTTCGCAACTTCAGCAACAACATTTGTGGCATTAACATTAAAATTAAATATATCATTAACTGAAGAATTCACAATAGTTGAATGAATTATTAAATCTTGATTTAAAGGGGCAATTATTTGAAATTCAGAGCCATCATTAATACCAGGAGGATATACAAATTTTTGTCTATTAAACAGTGTGTTTCTATAAGTAACACCCGCACCATCAAGTATTGTAGTTGCTGGAATTAATTTTAAAACATAATCATAAAAATGTCTATTAATCAATTCGATAAACTTATCTAACTTAGCAAAAGTTAATTGGTTGGATATTTGATTTGGAATGTTCCAATTAAAATATGTTAAATATACATTTCTTAAATTAGGATAATGATATGAATGATGTCCTTCAATATACCCTATAACTTTATGATTTTTTGGACTGATAGTGCTTGTATATACGTATTCTAACCATTGCTGAAGTGTCCACCCCGTAATAGAAGAAGGAGGTGTTTCCAATTCAGCAACATAAGGGTCGGCATAATTTAACTCATACCATTTTTTTATATCACATTCAATTGCTTGAGCTGGTCCCAAATCAATTTCCACTTCTTTTGTATTGACAATTTGTTCAGTACCGTAATTATCTGTTTCCCCTGTTTGAACCTTAATATTATCAACAGTTCTTAGTGGATTAAATTCTGGTTTCCACTGTGTTATGTAATTATCTCCATTTCCACGACCTTCTCCCCCTTCTTGAAAAATATATTCTGAAGAATTATAATTTATATACCCCGTTGATTCTTTTATTTTATCAGAAGAAACAAGTCCATTTGTTGTACCTGAATATGCTTGATTGATTTTATAAATAAATTCATTAAAATTAATTAAACAATCAGGAGCACCCATTAACTTAAAAATAAATTGTAGCGAATCTCGTGTTCCTTTTTTCTTATAAAGCCAATTAATACTAATTAGAATTTTTTTCCACAATTCATGATTATACATTTCTTTAGTATAACCATCAGAATCTTCTGAAACCAAATAATCAAAAATATCAGAATCAGTAAATTCGTTAATAGGTTCCCATCCTAAAAGTTTAGATAATCTACTTATAAATTTATCTGGTATTGCTTCTTCGTTTTGATAATTAACAGTATGAGAATAAGATAGATTATCTATGTACTTTTTGATTTTATCAAACTCTTCTGCATAGACATTAATAAGTTTTCTATAAATCATCCCATCACTATCAAGCTCTATATAATTTTCAGGAACCATTGTTCGAACCATCCAATTGGTTTTAATATCATCCACAAGAGAAGCAACAGTTAAAATAGATTTCTTATATTGTTCAAAATCATTACCGTATGTATCTGGATTAAATCCATCAATTGTTTTTGGCCATTCAAAAACTCTACGTTCAAATGTTTCACTATCAGTATCTGGAACTAAAAACTCACCACTAAAAAGCAATTGATATTCTAAATCAGAAATAGTATTTTTATATTGATAAAACCTTCTGGGGGTTGGTATAATATAAATTGGAAGAGTTGAAGCTGATGTACTTGCTGAAAAAACATAACCTTCGACTTCGAAAGTCAATTTGGAGTTAGTGTAATCATAATAATAACTTTTAATTTCATAACTTGAATCTGATATAGTTGTACTACTTGTTACACTACTCAGCATTATTGCAAACTGAGTAAAATCAGTAAATAGATTAAGTTCGGTTTTGGCAGTAGCTGTCCTTGTATATCCAGAAGCATAAATAATTTCAGCTTGATTAGTCAATGCAGAAACCGGTATAGAAAAAGAAGATGTTTGATTATAATTATTTATATAATCCATAATTGTAGTACCACTATAATAATCATAGGACAAAATTGCATATGGAAAATTTTCAATAATACTGTTAATTGATGATGCTATTTTAGTGTAAAACGAACCAAAAAAACTATAACTATTAACATTATTTCTCTTTATATTCAATTCATTCTCATTGATATTTATAATTTTATGAGCATCAAAAGTGTATGTGTCAGCAGACATAGAAGAAAGTGTGCTAAAACTACTAAAACTATAACCGGCAGTTTCGGCACTTAAAACTGTTGGAGTTAAATCCCTATGTATTTTAAAATCACCAAAACTAAACACAGAATCTTGAGCAAGGCTGGGATATCTTTTTTGTTCTCCTGGAGAAGAATTTATAGATAAAGTATTAGCTGTGTTTATTAATAAATCACTTGACATTTGTTGGATTAATTAAATATAAATATACTATTTAATTTTTTATTTATATTTCCAAATTAAACAGGGGTAAAAAAACAAAACATGTGTTTATATTATTTTTTTTTTACTTTTTTTTATAACACTATTTAATAAAAAATATGTATTATGTCATTTAATCTCAATGAGCCCACTACATTTATTCAAATTCGTTTAACAGATTATGGCAGACGAATGATTTCTTTGGGAAACCTTAAATTTGTAAAAGCTGTATTATCAGATAGAGAGGTTGATTACAGTATTGATAGGACAGGAGAATATCTTATTTCCAGGAATAGGATTTTACTTCCATCTGAATATTATCCAGACATTGAAGCAGTAAATTTAGATGGAACCAACGCATTTTCTTTATCAACACAACAAGTAACTTCAGCAAAGCAATTTTTGACAGCCGACACACCGAGTGCTGGGTTTTTCACAGGTTCTACTGATGCATTTACAATCGACAGACTATCATATGCCAAAGGAATAACAACCATTGATGCTTCTTCACAAACATGGGGAACAACTGCATTAACAGCGACAATAGGTTCTTATACACCAAAAACTGGAGATTTGGTTTGGATTCCATGGGCACATCCAGATTATGGACCTACGTATGCATCTGATTTAATCCCATCAGGAACACCATTAGTTTCTCTTTGGTATAAAGTGTTATCCGGTGGTAGTGCAAACCTTGTATTAGATAGACCAACCCCCAATTTTACCTCAACAACATTTGACACAAGAGCTTATTATTTTCCTTTCAATGGTATTGAAACTTATTATGGAAGTGCATCAACCCAAACTTGCGGAATTTGGAATATGAACATTGTTCGAACCGGAACTGTAGCAGGTACTATTTTAGATATTATTTCAGAAATTAGTGGATACACACAATATGGTAGTATTGAATATAATGGTACAAAAAAATATTTTGGATTTAGTTCAGAAACTCCAGCAGTTGGTTTTATTCATTATACTAATGAAAACACTGGAAATACATATGGAGAACAATTTATTGAGAAATCCATAATAATTCACATACCAACAATAATGTGGTATAATACGACAGAAAATAATGCAGAAGCAATAAAGTGGGGTAAAAGTTTTTATGATTATTATGGCACAACATATTATGATGAAGCAGCAAAAACAACTTATAGGGAATTAAGAGATGGTTTGTCATCTACAAATAAAATAATAGGAAGGGTATATCATAAGTTGAAAATTTTTGTAATTACTGACCAAGAACTATTGACAGTTTTAAGTTATAAAAGCGATAGAAATTTCGCTTTACCAGATTTTAATATTAACCTTGTTTCTTCTCCCAAATCTCCATTAACAAACTCACAAGCAACTGGATTATGTGAAAAAAATTATGATTATTTTGTAACTTATAAGGTAATAACTTCAGGAGATTCATCATATAGTTTTGGTTATCCTGCAGGACAGCATTGTGGTTATATAAAAAAAATAAAGGGTGAAAACGATGTTAATAATAATCCCCAGTTTTTACAGGTTAACTTTACAGCAAATGGATTTCCTTATATGAGAAGTGATTCAGGAATTTCAACATATGGAAGCGGCTGGAATGCAAATGCAGTTCAAATATTAGTTAATAAACAATTATCTTCTTTAGGATACAACGAAGGAAATGTGCCATCTTCAAATTGGACACAAATTTCTGATTTAACAAGCGGAGGAAACGGTGTTTATAAGGCAATAAATTATGGCAATGGAACAATTGATGCTAATAAGCTAAATGGTTATTCTTTTATAATTTCAAATGAAGATTATATAAGCGGTTCGACTTACACAATCAACTCTGGTATTACTCAAAACCAAAGTGAATTAAATTATGGAGATGAATCTTTTTTCTTTGGGATTATAGATTTACAAATTTTTGCAACCACATATAAAAGTATAATTACAGTTTACGCAAAAAATACCGATGTAAATTCAAGTATAAACCCCACTTTTGATTCAACCTTGGATTCTAATACATATATATCAGAAATAGCAATATTGGATGATACCAACAACGTAGTAGCTGTTGGAAAACCCACGTATCCAATTAAAAAATCTCAGGGTAGATTCCTTGCATTTCAATTAGAAATAGACTTTTAACTATTTAAATTACTAAATAAATCCTAAAACAGTTTTTTATATTCAAAAATTAATTAATATTATTTACAAAATAATTATAAATACTTTATTTATTATAATAAAAAAAATATTAGAGTATTTATTAAAAACTAAAATAAAAAACAATGGGTTTTATACAATCAAGTTCAACTGTTTATGCAAAAGCATATTTAACAGAATTAGGCAGACAATATCTATTTGATTCATTAAATAAACCAAGATACATTACTTTATCAAATGGCCAAACCGTTGATAGATTAAAAATCGAAAGATTTTCATTAGGAGACCCTGATGTTAACTATAATTTACCGCTTTTGCTGGAATCAGGTGATATTCCAGATGTAACAGGTGAAAATGAAAGCTGTGTAACCGGTGCAAAAGGAAGAATGTTAACAAATTTAATATCGCCTGGTGCCAGTACAATACCAGATGTTGATATCACAACAGTAGAATATAAATCAACGCAAGAAAACATTATATATAATTTAAACCAAGCAGCTAATTTACTACCAATGGTTGTTACACAACAGTTAACAACATTTATTGATGGTTTATTAATTAATGATGGTGTTTATTATGTTAGTCCTACAAGTTATGGTCCAAATACTTTAAATAATAATGAATTAATTATTGTATTAAAAGAACCAACTTTAACTCAAGATGGATATAGAATTAGAATAATATTCCCATCAACAGGCAATAATTACAATAAGTTCACAATTCAATTTGAAAAAGCATCAGCACAAAGTGGTACTATTGTAACAAACATTTCTAATGAAGTCCAAAACTCATCAACATCAGATTAACACTTTTTAATATAATAAAAAAAAATAATTAAAAATAAATAAAATGGCAAAAAATATAGTTAGTAGAACATCAATAGACATAAACGAGTCAAACAGACAGACACAATCTGGTTTCTCTGAACAAATGCCAAATCAAAACATTGGTCCGGAAACTATTGATAGTAATACAAACAACGGAGATAACATAGCAAGTACCAATCCTCCTATTGCACAAATTAATAAATGGAAAGTTATGACAGTGGGTGACGATGGTTTGAAACAGGCTCTATTTAATTGGATTAACACAACAAAAGAAGGTGTTAAAGTAGCTCCAAATATATTAAACGGAAGACAAAAAAAATTAACTTTTAATTTCTTTGGTAATATGGGAAAATCTATAGCACCAGGTGAAATAGGAGAATTTAATTTAACATTTAGTTATCCACCACAAATACAACCAGTTCAAACAAGCGGAACAGGTTCGGCATCTTAAAATAATTAAAAAATGATAGACCCAAGATTTACAAAAGCGGTAAACAATTCAATAACTGTTCAGGCTGAAGAAAACACTGCCAAATCATTGTATGATAGTAATGTTTTATACACATTGTGTGACAGAGATAATACAACAAATAAAAAAGGACATTATTTTATGTCTTTAAATCTTCCAACGGTTTCAACCGAATTAGGAACAGGTTCTACTATTTCTTTATATTATCCTGAATTACAACAATTAAATGTTGACCAAATAATTATAACTCCAATACCAGCAACTTATTATAGTGAATTAATAGATGGCAGAAGTATAACATTTAAAATTCCTCAGGCTGGCGGTGCTGCACAAACCTCTTTATCTTCTGTAACTTTATATTCCAGCACTTATTCGAGTGACAAACCCCTAAAAGGAGAAAGTAATCCTTTGCTTGGTGATAATATCGTATTTTTATTCTCAGATACTATTAACAAACCATATACTGGTTACACAACTGATGAAATAGGTTTGAGAACAAGTCACGAATCAAATACAACTTGGGAGCCTGATTCTACAAATTTTCTAAGAAGGCCATCTGCTGTTTCATACAAAGAAGTTGAAGGTAATAATTTTCGTTCCGGGGTCTTAAATAGCTTAACAACTGCTTCTTATAATACTGATACAAGGACAAATGCTCGCTATGCCGTAACCGTCCCTTCAAACTATCCAAATAATAGAGCTGGATATAACTATGATATTCCAGTGGGTTTTGCAGTTTTAGATAAAGGATTAATAGTAATTACACACACTGGTTTAACACAAAATTTTCCTTGGACATCTGGATTTACATATGGAACAAATGCAGCTATGACCAGTTCTGAGCTTTCTGCAAAAACCAATGTTTATTTTACCGGAACAACCGGTGGTGATAAATCATCATCTCTTGTGTATTATGATATCAACACGTCATTTAAAACAACAGCGATATGTTTAGCTCTCCCAAAAGAATTTTATATTAGTAATAATCCTTCTTGGAACAGGGAAAAAGCTTTGATTGATTTAAACTCTCAAAAAGGAATAGTAAGTTTAGACCCAGTATATGTAACAGAAGTTGGTTTGTTCAATGCTTTAGGTGAGCTTGTAGCCATAGCAAAACTTTCAGAACCTGTTGAAAAAAACTACATTAATGTTTTAACATTCAACATTGATATAGAAATGTAAGATGATTACAGGATATGGTAGGAGAAAATTTAACAAAAGCTGTTGATTCAGTTGCAATAAATGAATTTGAAATCACAACCGATTTTTTTATAAGCGGTGTTAGTTTAACATGTTCAAAATGTGTCAGAGATGATGCTGAAACAATTTTTATTAATCCAGCAAATAGAGGCAATTATTTTTCATCTTTCAATTTACCAACCGATGATTACCAAATTACCTCTGCTTCTACAATTTCATTATTATATCCTGAATTATATAATTTAAACACTGATAAATTTATTCTTATTAAAATACCACAATCAGGATATACAGAAATGATTGATGGTCGTTCTGTAGTTTTAACTTTACCGTATTATGATTCAAACACTGCATCTCAGACAGCAAAAACATTATATTCCTCAACTTATACCAGTGACAATGCTCTAAAACAAGGAGAAACAAACATAATACTTGGAGATAACATTGCTTTTTTATTTTCTGACGATTTTAATAAACCATACTCTGGTTTATCTATAAACGAACTGGGGGAAATAATTTCAAGAAGTGCTATTACTTCTTGGAATCCCACAAATCAATATAGAGATAGACCTGGTGCAATTTCCTACAAAGAAGTTCAAAGCAAAATTTCTTGTTTAAATAGTGACAGAAGAAGATATGTTGATTACTCAAATTATACAAAACCAGCTTATCCTGCATATATTGGAGAAAGTGTATTTTTTAATTCCACTTCCAATTCTGGTGGGTTTTTAATGTTATCTACAGAATCCACACACTCTTTTAATGTTGGTGATGAAATATCAATTGAATTTGCATATAATCCCAAAATATATAATACTGCATCTACTATAACAGCATTGAGTCAAAGTTCAGTCACAACAAACATTGTATGGAGTAACTCATATTCTGGTAAAACCGGTGGTGTCTATAGAGGTTCAGAAGGGGCATATTGTAATTATGATGTTCCTCTTGGTTTTGTATGTTTAGATAAAGGATTTATTATACTAACACATAAAGACTTAGTTGATAATTTTATGTTTGGTACAGGTGCCGATGGTTTTTTTCAAAATGGAACTTTGGTTTCAGGTACATTTAATGTTGATTTAGATAATATATATTATACTGGAGGAAATATATTTAATGTGGCTTTTACTTCAATAAACAAAGAATATAAAACAGCAGTATCTTGCAGTGCACTTTTAAATGAATTTTATATTTCCAACAATCCTACCTGGGATAGAAACATTGCATTAAATGCATTAGGCGATATACCACCAGTTCAACTTACAGAAGTAGGATTTTATAATGCTCTTGGAGAATTAATAGGCATTTCAAAGTTCTCAGAACCAATAGAAAGAACTCAAAGTGATATTATGTCTTTTGATTTTTATATCGATATGTGATTGCTTCTTGTTTTTGAATTTCCAAAAAGCCTTGTTCTTACAGTATACAAGCAAGCAGTTAACTCTTTTTCTTTTTAGTAAACTTCTTTGAAGGAGATTTCTTTTTTCCATCACCAACTATTTGCATACATTCTGCTTGAGTTAATGTCTCAGCAGTATATTCTGTTGGTATTTTGAAATTCTTTTTCTTATAATTAATATAAGGACCATATTGACCTTTAAGAACTTTTATATCTTTAAATTCTTTAATAACGTTTCCTCCGGTACTTTCACCGCTTTCTTTTATTTTAATAATTTCTATTGCCTCTTCTAATGTTATTTTTTCAGGTTCTAAACTAATTGAATAAAACTTCTTTAAGTGTTTTACATATGGTCCATATTGACCAATATTACACTCTACTGGTTCTTTTTTATATTCTCCAAGTATTCTTGGCCATTTTAAAAGTTCAAGAGCATCTTCCAAAGTAATTGTATCAATAGACTTATCTTTAGGAATAGGAACGTATTTTACATCTCCTTTTTCTTCGCCAAGTTGAATTACCGGTCCAAATCTTGCAATTCTGGCTATAATTTTCTTTTTAGATTTAGGGTCAAAACCTAAATCTTTTTGAGCACCATTTGTTTTATCTTCTTTAACACCGGAAAGTTTTTTATTAAAAGGAATATAAAACTCCTCAATCATTGCTTTCCATTTAATCTCACCTTTCGCAATTTTGTCAAATTTCTCTTCAACATTTGCTGTAAATTTGTAATCTAAAATATCTTCAAAATGTTTGGATAAAAAATCAGTAACAACCATACCGGTATTGGTTGGAAAAAATTTTCCTTTTTCAGCACCAAAATTTTCAGTTCTTATAACTTCATCAATTTTATCATTTTCTAAAGTTAATGAGCAAATTTCACGTTTTCGGGCTTCAAGATTTTTTTTCTCAACATATCCTCTATCTTGAACTGTTTTTACAATTGTAGCATAAGTCGAAGGTCGTCCAATGCCAAGTTCTTCCAAGCGTTTTACCAAACTCGCTTCTGTATATCTTGGTGATGGTTTATTAAATAATTCACTTGATTGTATTTGTGTATTTTCCAGGCTTTGACCTTTTTTCATTTCAGGCAAAGACTTGTTATCATCATTTTCTTCATCTTCTTTTTCATCTGTACTTTCTGAATAAAGTCGTAAAAATCCATCAAAAGTTATAACTTCTCCTTTAGCGATAAATTCAGATTTGAATTTATCTGATTCAATAATAACTGTTGTTTTATCCAAAAGAGCATCACTCATTTGACTTGCCAACGTTCTTTTATAAATCAAATCATATAGTTTTTTCTCGTCATCCGTACCCTCAATTGTTGGATTTTCAAAATGAGTTGGACGAATAGCCTCGTGAGCTTCTTGAGAATTTGCTAATTTACCTTTATATTGTTTAAGATTGCTGTATTTAGCTCCAAACTGAGCAGTTATCTGTTTTTTACTTTCATTTAATGCTTCTTCTGATAGAAGAACAGAATCAGTACGCATATAAGTTATATGACCTCCTTCATAAAGTTTTTGAGCAACCTGCATTGTTCTATCAACAGAAAAACCAAATTTTCTACTTGCATCCTGTTGAATAGATGATGTAGTGAATGGTGCAGAAGGTGATTTTTTACCGGGTTTAGTTTCTACGGATTTTACTTTATATTCCGAGCCTATTGCTTGATTTAAAAATTTTTTTGCTTCTTCTTTATCTTTAAATCTTCTGTTTAATACGGCTTTGAAAGTATGAATTTTATTTTTAGAATCTTTAATTTCAAAAAAACCAATTGTTTTAAAATCAGAGATGGCATCAAAACTTGTTATTTCTCTTTCTCTTTCAACAATAATTCGAACAGCAACAGATTGTACACGCCCTGCAGACAATCCTTTTTGTATTTTTGCCCAAAGCAAAGGAGAAAGGTCAAAACCCACTAATCTATCGAGAATTCTTCTGGCAGTACCAGCTTCAACAGAATTCATATCAAGCTTACCCACATTCTTCAAAGCTTTTGTAACCCCATCTTTAGTAATTTCAGTTGTCGTAGCTCTTTTTGCTTTATCAGGGTTTATGCCAAGCACTTCGCAAATGTGCCAAGCAATATTATTTCCTTCCCGGTCAGGGTCAGTCATAAGTATTGTTTCATCACACTTTTTGTGTAAATCTTTTAATTCTTTAACTACGTCTTTTTTTTCTGGAGAAATTATATAGTTTACATCAAAAGTCTTTTTGTCAATAGCCTTATTTGATTTTTCAAGGTCACGAATATGACCAACTGATGCTTTTACTATATAGTCAGAGCCTAAAAATCCCTGAACTTTTTTCACCTTTCCAGGTGATTCTAAAATAACTAATGTTTTTGCCATAAACAAATATAATAAAAAAAAATTCAAAACTAAATAAAGTTATTTTTTACTTTTAATAATTTTAGAAAATTCATAACCTGTTTTTTTAATAGATTTAAAAACGGTATATAAATTAATACTATTACAATTTTCATAAATCCATAGAGCCAATTTTTTATTTGGTATAGAATAAACCTCTTTGTTTAAGTGTGAAAAAATATATTTATATTCGTTGTTCTCTCTAAAATTTGTTTTAATTTTTTTTTCGAATTCTTTTGGACTTAATCTAAAATAATAAAACAGACTATATTTAATACAAATTTCAATTCTCCATTTAGGAGGACGCTTAATTGCTGTTTTCTTTGTCATGTTTAATTATCTTTTTTTGGTTTGTTTGTGAAACCAATTTAACCATTCGTTTAAACATTCTATTTTTTGTTTATTTGATGTTTTGCTCATAATTTTATTTTTTGGTATGTAAATATAGTAATTTATTTTACAAATTTAAAAAAAAATACTATAAATTAGAAATTTTGCTTAAATTTGTAAAAATATTTATCCATGAAACTAAATCTCGCAAAAGACCTTATAGTTTTAGATTTTGAAACTACGGGGTTATCACCAGCAAAAGACCGTGTAATTCAAGTTGCTATATTAAAATTATTTGCTGATGGAAAGCCAAGCGAAATAAAATCAAGATATATTAACCCTGGAATTCCAATACCTGCAAAAGTCACTGAAATAACAGGAATTACAAATGATATGATAAAAGATGCACCACCTTTTGGAAAGATTGCCAAAGGCCTTCTTGATTTTATCGGTAATGCAGACATTTGTACTTACAATGGAAACAGATTTGATATTCCATTTTTATTAGAAGAATTAAACCGTTGTAATTTAGAAATTGACATGACTAATAGAAAACTTGTTGATGTCAAAAGATTATTCCACAGAATGGAACCTCGTGATTTAAGAGCAGCACACCGTAAGTTTACAGGCAAAGAAATAGAAAATGCTCATGATGCTACCTCTGATGTTAAAGCTACTTTAGATGTATTAGAAGCTATGCTTGATACTTATAACGGAGTGGATTGTATCAATCCAGATGACACAGTTATAACATCACCAATTGTTAATGATATAGATGCATTATATGAATTTTCAAAAAACTTTGGGGAATTAGATTACGAAGGTTGGATTGTTCAAAAAGAAGATGGTTTAATAGTTTTTGGAAAAGGAAAATATCAAGACCAAGAAATTTGTCCGGTTTTAAACCAAGACCGAGGTTATTATTCATGGATTATGGAAAAGGGCGATTTTACAAAAGATACCAGAAATAAATTTAGAATTTTAATGGAAGATTATCAAAAAAAATTGAAAGAGGAAGAAAGTGCAATTTAAATAAAAAATCCGGATTAATATCCGGATTTTTATTATTCTAAATTTGAAATTGTATCTCTTAATTCAGTAAGATGAATTATTGCTTCATCTAAATCAGAATTAATAATGATATTTTCATCCAAACTATTAATTTTATCTGTAAACTTTTGTAAAATTTCTTGAACACTTTCTGATTCTGTTTCTTGTTTTAATAAATTTATATTTTCAAGGCTTTCCTTTTTTAAATCAATAAAATGATTTTTCTTATTTTCTTCTGTAGACATTAAAATTTTCAAAAGAGCCCTCTCGTCTTCATTTAAATGAGAATATCTATCATTAAAATTGTTTACTGCTAAATCTTTAACAAATCTCCAAGATAAAAACTTTGGGTACTCAGAGTTTTCACCTATATTTCCTTTTTCAGGAGCATTTTGTTTTGAAGTCATTAAATGTTGAACCAAAAAATCATAAGCATCCTGAGATTTAGAAATATCAGTATATCCTTTTTGAGTATTTGACTTTATCAAGGTATGTACTGCTTCATAAAAATTCTCTTTTCCTTTTTGTCCTTCTACATGAGCTTGCTCTAATAATGAGTATCTTAAATTTTTATTTAATTCAACTATTTCTACCCAAGAGTGACCTTCCAATAATTTTAAATTCTGATTTATAAATCTTTCTGCAAGATTTTCTTTTTTGCAAAAACCTTCTTCAAGATTTTTATAAATCAAATATTGAAGTTTTAACAATGGATTTTTTTTAATTTCATTCAAGAATGCATTTAAAACAGTAATGCCTTCATTATTTTCATTTATTAGCTTTTTGGTTGAATATCTATAAACAGTATCTTTTATAGCACCAAAATTCATGCTTACTTGGTTCATTTTTATATTTTTAATATAAATAGATTAAAAAAAGTTTAATAATTACTCAGCAGAAACACTTTCTTTTTCAATGAATTTCATTTGATTTTTATTAAATATTTCCTTGTAAAAATTAACTCTGCTCTTAGTGACTATTTCCAAAGTATATTTGTTAATAACAGAATCATAAAGATTTTGAGATAACTCCTGGACTTTTTCCGGGTTTTTTATTAAAAATTTAATAGCTTCATACCAACCCCTAACATTATTTTTTTTGTTAATTAAGATACCATTTACTCCGTTAGTTATTAATTCTTTATATATACTATAATCCTGGGCTATTAATACTTTTTTCTTTAAACCAGCCTCAATAATTTTCAATTCGGACTTCACTTCATTAAAAATATTTTCATCTAATGGAGCCATACATACATCGCAAAAATTGTAATGCTCTCCATATCTGGTGAGTGGTAATGTCCATCTTCTTACATAATTTTCTTTATAAACATTTTGTGAATACACTTCATTAGAATATTTTAAAAGATACTTCTTATATTCTTCTGAAATTAATTTTTTATTGTAATTATCAGTAAAAATTTCTTCGAAATTATTCCACACTGTTTCATCTGGACGAATTTTCCTTGAACTCACAGTTTCTCCATTTTGACCAATTTCTGTCATAGTTCCACGAACATCATAACCACACATAATCAATTGATATTGATTTCTGATACTTTCATCATTATGCAACATGTTTAAAGAAGGTCTTATTAATTCTAAATCATTAAGATGACTACTACCTCCAATCCATGTTATTCTAAGTTTATTATCTGGTTTTGAAATAGAATTGTCATCTTTCCACATTCTGTGATTCATATCAATACCATTCGGAATAACTTCAACATTTAAATTGTACTTTTTTATATGATTAGCAAAAATTTTAGTTGTAGTAGTGACATAATCAACCATTTTAAATGATGCTGTAATTTTTTCTGGTAACTTTTCTTTCATTGCCGCAACATATAAAGGATGAGTTTTAGGTGGCACCCAATAATCATCAATGTCCATTATAACTATAATTCCACTTTTTCTCAATTCAGAAATTAAGCTTTGCATTCCTTCATAATGTCCAAGCTGTCTGTGAAAATGAATAATATCAAATTTTTTATAATAATTGATATCACCAACAAAATCAGGATTTATTTCAACAAAAAAATCTTCTGAATACTTTTTTTGTATTTCCTGAGCTGGCCAAATTGAACGATAGTGCCCGACACCAGCAGTATCACTGGGCACAAAAAGAATTTTAATTTTGTTATCCATATATTGTTTGTACGTTATTATAATATGTTGAGATGTGTTCTACATCTTTTTTATAATTATTAAGATTTATACCAGTAGTATATACATTATCGGAGGTTGTAGTTGTGATAAAATCAGAACCTTTTATAGTATTATTGCCATAAAAAACATTTAAATACATTGATTGACCTTGTAGTGGAGTTAAATCATTATTAATATCCACAGAAAAATGATTAGAATACTCTACTGATTTAGTCACATATTTTTTACCATACTTTCTATGACCAAAAGCTTCTGGAAAAAAATCTATAATAATTTCAGAATTTTGTTGGTATTTTTTTAATTCAATTAATTCACCAGGAAGTAATTTTCTTTCAACAGAGATACAGTTAACTTCTTGGGATTTTATATTTTTACTAAAAAATTTTTTTATAGCATACTCAGTTTTCTTTTTAGTAAAATCAAATATTTCAACAATAGAGTTTATAATATCTATTGTAATTTTTTTATTATCAACCTCTGATTCCGAATCTTCAATACTATATGATAAATAACATTCTGGAATAATTTCTGGAATATTTATAGTAAAATTAGAAGGATTACTAAAATTAAGAGGTTTGCTTCCTGTGGTATTATTTGGTTGATTTAATAAATTATCTCCAACATACCATTGATTACAGTTTTTGTTATAATTTAAAACTCCAGTATGACTATCTGCTATATAATTTGAATGAAAGTCTCGCTCGTCAAAAACAATATTTTGATTCATAACTTTATTTTTTTTCTATGTATTGATTTGCATCTCTACTTGCAGTTTCTATCTTTTTTGCATCAAATTCTTCTGAAGTATAAACTCTACCAAGTTCTAATCCCAAAGAAGAATTATCAAAATCAGAATCCAATTCGATAAATCTTCTCCTGATTTGCGCATCCATAGATGGAGTTCTTTGACTGTTACAAATAACTATTTCGCCAGGCTTAAGTACAATACCTTTTGATTGTGCTGGCCCAATAGTAACAGCTAACCTAACTTGATTCATACAAGTATTCTGTAATTTCCAATTTTTCATATTTTTGATTGTTTTTAAATTTATTATTTATAAAGAAAAATGTAAACTCTAATAATTAAAAATTAGAATTTATATTTTTTCTATAATTTCTTGAATAAAGCGTTCGACATCTCCAGAATCATGGTTTGAATTAAGATTAAATTTTTCTGTCTTTCCGTTGGATGTTATGCTTATAGATGTGTTTGAATTTTGTTCATAAGAAACAATTGATGTTAATAGAAAATTTACATTATTAATTTGAAATTTAACAACCAAGTTGTTTCCAGAACTTTTTATGTCCGATTCATTCATGTAAAAAATCGGATACTTACTTTTCAAAGAATTTAATAGTGATGATGTTATATAAAACAAAAATTGCTCAATATAAAAACCGAGTGTGCCTCTTTCGTTTTGATTTTTGCTTACAAGTTTTATATCTTCTTTTATAAGACCAGCGAGCTCTCTAAGTCTTGTTTTTTCTGATTTATTAATCATTTCTTGTAAAATAGTGTCTTAGTATATCTTCAACAGACCTCATAAGAGCTGCCTGAACATCAGCTCCTACTAAACCCATATCCGTACTTGCTGGCATAATAACATTGGTAAGTGGCTGCACAGAATCAATCATTGGTTCTTTTGGTATCTGACTATCGATTGCATTTTTAACCCCCTCCACTTCTTCTTTTGGCAAATCCTCCGGAGTTGGTTGTGTCATTTCTACAAATTTTGTAGAACCATTAAATGGGTCAAAAATTAATTCTCCCATTTTTTTATATTCAACTTTAAACAATTCTGCTCTAACTTTACCATCATTTAACCACAAATCGTGCATAGAAACTTTACTTTCTGGATTTTGCAATGAATTATATTGTACATTACTTAAACTCTCTCCTCCAAAAGATAATTGATTCATATCATAAACAAACAACTGCCCCGGTTCTGCTTTTTCCACAAAACTTGGCAAAGAAGGCTTATATTGTAATTCTTGTTCTTTAAATTTTAATTCTTGTTCTTTTTGACTTAGCTCTTGCTCTTTTTGTTCTAAAGCACCTTCTTTTTTTGCAACATTAATTGATTGGTCGTCTACAATTGTCTGATGTGATATTGTAGAATCGTCAACTTCTGGAACTTCAATTACTTTATCATCTTGTTCAACATTATTTACTACTTCTTCCATAGCAACTCCAATATCACCACCTAATCCAACTCCTCCTTCAAAGTCCCCATTCGCATCATTAATACCAGGTATAACAGAAGGATTCATATAAAAAACTCCAGCACTTGGCATAGTAAGCTTAGAACGAACTTTTTTCTTAATTTCTTCTAATTGCTCTTCTGAAATATGATTTTTTAAACCCTTTTCAAAAATTGTTTGTTTTATTAAGGCATCTACTTCTGATAATGATATTTGTTTTTTCATTCACTATAATATTATTATATAAATAGTTTAAAATTCAATAAAAGGCTATTGTTGAAATATTTAATAAATATTTTATGTTTTCAACATTGCTTTTGTATTAAACCATAATATTTATATAAAATAGCAAAATATGCCCAAAAAAAAGACACAGAAAATCTATTCAAATGATACAAAACAAGAAATAGATTTTATTTTAAGCAATTTAAATTTTACCCCTAAAAACCAACAACAAAAAGATTTTTGTAGATTAATAGAAGAAAAAGAAATCATTATATGTTCAGGTCCAGCAGGAGTTGGAAAGTCAATGTTATCAATCGCAAAAGCTTTAGAATTATTAAAAAGAAAAGATAATGAATTTGAAAAAATTATTATCTGCACACCAGCAGTAGAGGCTGACGAAGCATTGGGTCATTTGCCTGGCGATATGTATTCTAAAATCGAACCATACATTTATTCTTCTCTATATTTGATAAAAAAATTAATTGGAGAAGAAGGGTTAAAACATATGATGCATAAAGGTTATATTGAAATAATAGCTTTTGCATATATGAGAGGTATTAATATTGACAATGCAATTGTTATTGCAGAAGAAATGCAAAATGCAACTCCAAGACAGGTCAAAACACTACTAACAAGAATTGGTTACAATTCTAAATTTATAATATCTGGAGATTTAGAACAATCTGATAAATTCAAAAAATCAGAACAAAGTGGTTTGTATGATGCTATACAAAGATTGGCAGAAGTTTCAGAAATAGGTAAGTTTAAATTTAATGAAAGTGATATTGTTAGAAATAAACTTATTAGCAAAATATTGGAAAAATATAAATAATTATCTGTATCTTTTTTTAAGATTTAAATAATAGTATTTATCTATTTTTGCTTTAAAAAATAATGGAATATGTCTTATATCCTCTTAACATATTTTTGTAAATTTAATAGCCGATTTTAATTTATAGTTTTTCATATAAGCGAGACTTCGCTATGCCTCAGAAATTCTCTAAATCAGTTTTTTAGACTATTTATAATAAAATTATCATAAAATGAACGAATTATTAACTCGTATAAAATGTCCTATGGGATGTCAAAATTCAATTTTTACTGAATCAACTAAAATAGTTCAGAAATCAAGCAATTCATTACTATTGGAATCTGAAAAAGAAAACAAAGTTATAATCAAAGTTTATACTTGTCAATGTTGTGGCAACACATTTGAAATGGTGCAATCTGATAGAAAGAATATCTTATAACTAAAAATAAAAAACCCAGTCATAAACCGGGTTTCTTATTTAGAAAAATATGTAGTGGTCAATTATTTCAAACCTGCTAAAAACTTCCAGCGATTTACCTCTTCGGTAAGTCTTTGTTTCTTAGCGTCATGTTGAGTATTTTCTTGTACTGCTCCTGAAACTTTTTCTTCAGAAGTGACATTCTTAAGTTCATCAACGGATTCTTCTTCTGATTCTTCTTCTGCTGATTCTTCTTCTGCTGATTCTTCTTCTGCCGGTTCTTCTTCTCCAGCCACATCTTCAACACCAGTTTCAACATCAACATCAAGGTCAATATCTTCACCTTCTGGTTCTTGAATTGTATCAGCTTCTTCATCACTTACAATTTCAATGTTTGCTGACAAATTTAAAGAATTAGCTAAATTTTGCAAAGCATCAATTATTGCTTCTTTGGAAACTTCATTTCCAGTGTTTTCTACTGGCGTTTCTATTTCTGTATTATCACCCATTTCCATTTCTGGTGCTCCAACTTCAGGAGTCCCCATTTCTGTATTGTCATCTGTTTCCATTTCGTCTTCTACCAAATGAGTTCCTTTTTTAGTAAAAACTGGTTTTTTTTGTCCTGAATGAACACCATCTTTACCTGGATTCATATCCTCGCCAGCATGAACTTCATTAAGTTCATTTAATTCACTGTCGATTTTATTAAGCACGGCTTTAAGAATAATTTCTTTCTTAATTTTTCCGCCCTCTTCACGAAACATTTGTCTCAATTGAGATTCTGATATTTTGATTTTATCCATTTTTGTAATTGTGAATTTTAATATTATATTTGATAAATAGTTGGAAATATTTGAAAATTAATTTTTTGTTTTACTTGATTTTAATTCTTCTAACTCTTTTTTGAGTTTTTCATTTTCAAGCTTTAGAGTTTCAACCTCATTAAGTGTTGTATTATTATCAGAATCATTCATTTCTTGTTCTAACTTAGCAATATATGATATATTTTGTTTCTCTTGAAACCCTGATATGTTTTTTGCTAAATCTGAATTTGTTTCTGTTTTGAAACCATAAGAACCAACCATTGGGGGAGCAGATTCATAAAGTGCCTTTAATTCAGAATTGATAGATTTTATATTTTCATACAATTCGTGTTTTTTTACAAGAATTTCAGCCATTTTGTCGATTGAATCTAATATGGTTTGTGGTGCAATTTTATTTGTATTCATTTTATTTTTAATTATAACAATTAACTATATAGTTTGAAAACTATTTTAAATAAATATAAAATAATTTTCAAAACTCCACTTTTTGATAATTTATATTTACTTTAATATAAAATAAAACTAATTTTAAACCAATGGAAAACAAAAAAAATAAAATAAAGGTTATAATACCTTTTTACAACCCAGGAGACTTTATTGACATGTGTATCAATTCTGTTCTTACACAGGATTATGATAATTATGAAGTATTATTCATAGATGATTGTTCTACTGATAATTCCTCACAAAAGATACCAGGATGTATTTATAAAACAGATGAAAACAACCTTCCTGTTTTGGATGAAAATGGTCAAATAATTATTTTGGAAAAACACCCATTATTAGAAAATACAAAATGCTTAAACGTAATGGTTTGGAAAGCGAGTTCAAGAGCAACTGCATTACCAAATTTACACAATGGAATCATGCATTTTGCTATTGATGATGATGATATTGTTGTAATTTTAGATGGAGATGATTGGTTATATGGAAAAGGTGTTTTAAGTTATATAAATGATTTTTATAATCAAAATCCTGAATGTTGGATAATGTATGGTTCCTCAAAATGGACTGATGGCAGAAAGTGTTGTTCAAGTCAATATTCAGAATTTGAATTTAGACACCTCAGAGCTACTCCATTTAGGATTTCTCACATAAGGACATTTAGAGCTGGTCTTTATCATAGAATTAAAGAGCAAGATATGACATTCTCTTGTATGAAAGATAATGATGGTAATTGGTATACTATGACTTATGATGTGGCTATGTTTTTACCAATGTTAGAAATGGCCGGATTTGAACATGTAAAACATAATCAAAAACCCTTATATATCTATAATAGAGACAATCCTATTTCTGATGATAAAGTAAATCAACAAAAACAATGGGATATTCACGATGAAATAAATAATAAAAAACCATTTCATAAAATAGAGTCTTATAAAAAACTTATAGCTAAAACAGAATGAAGACTAAAACAATTAAAAAAAACACTATAAAAGTAAAAAAAAAACTTTTAATACAAACAAAGATTTTAAAACAATTAAGTGTAGACTTGGAGAACCAATTATACCAGTTGAGCTGAATGATGTTGTATTACAAACACTAAAAAAGGTAGCAGAAGATGAATTTGATTTAATATTATTATCTAAAAATGCAAGCTCATTAAAAAATATAACAACTTTAAAAAAAATATGGGTAAATAAATTTTTTTATGCTCTTTGTCTGAAAACAATTGGAAGAATTAAAAGTGAATTTAACAGAAACTTACCAACTACAGATTCTGAAACTATGTTAAACAGCGAAAGCTTAAGAATTGATTCACATAATGAAATACAACATTTAAGAACATTATTATATTATTCAATTGAAAATCGAACAAAAAAATGATTAATGCAATAATATTTAGTAAAGACAGAGCTATGCAATTAAGGCTCTTATTAGAATCTATTGAAAAAAATGCATCTGATATTTTTAACATCAATATTATTTATACATATTCTAATGAAGATTATAAAAATGCATATTTAAAACTTCAAAAGGAAAATATTTTAAATAATATTAATTGGATAAATGAAAATGAACTAAAAAAACAAGTAATAGACGCACTAAATATGAATTATGAATTTAGTTGTTTCTTTACTGATGATGACATTATTTATAATAAAATAGAAAACATCGAAGGAGCATTGGCTTTATTTACCGAAATACCAGAGTTGTTTTGTTTTAGTTTAAGACTTGGAAAAAACACCACCAGGTGTTATAATATGAATACAAACAACATTTTGGTAGACGAAAAAGAAATAAAAAAAGATTTTATATTTTGGAATTGGTCAAAACACTATCTGGATTTTGGATATCCACTAAGCATAGATGGTCATATTTTTAAAACTAAAGATATAAAAAAAATCACAGCTAATGTAAAATTTCAAAATCCAAACGAATTAGAAATAGCTTGGCAGATTTTTGACAATTTTCCAAAAGAAATAATGGCATCATATAAAATAAGTCGTCTTGTAAACTCGCCTAATAACATGGTGCAAAATATTGTTGAAAAGATTAATGGCGAAACATACAATATGAACCAAAAAGAACTTAACGAACAATATCTTAATGGTAAAACAATTGATTTTAGTAATTTAAATTTTTCCGAAATCAATGGATGCAATCAAAAATTAGAACTCTTATTAAAATGAACTGGTTAAACAAAGAAGAACTCATAAAGCTTATTGACAGAGGCAAAATAAATTACAATAAGATAAAAAATGATAGTATAGTAATTATCCAAAATCCTGATGAAATTTATGATATTAATTTTTTTATACCTGTTAGGGAAAGAATGGATTTCGCCGAACCTATGTATAAAAGCTTTTTAAGAGCAAGTGAAAAATCGAACTTAAGAATTACATATACTGTAATTGAGCACAATGACATACCGTTACATTCTAATTTCTGTAAAAAAAATAAAATAAATTATATATGGTTGCCATGTAATCAAGGAGATTTATTTAATAAGTGTCTTTGTTATAATATGGGTGTTTTCTTTAGTAACAAATCTAAATATTACTTATTTCATGATATTGATTGCTTAATACAATCTGATTTTTTTTTAAAACTAACTGAAAATATAAAAAACAAAGAATGCAGAGCAATTCAATGTTTCACAAAAAGAAGAGTTCTCTATATTAATAGAGAATTTACTCCAAACTTAGTTTCTGGAAAATTTAACGTTGATGATTTGAATATTAAAATGACAGAAGTTGATTATCCCAGAATGAATGGCCAAATAATGCTTGGGGCACCTGGTGGTTCTATTTTAGTCGAAAGGGATTTGTTTTTTGAAGTTGGAGGATATGATTCAGAATTATTTTTAGCCAATTCACCAGAAGATGCTTTTTTTTGGACAAAAATAGATACTGTTAATAAAATGCATACCAGTGATAATCCAGATATTGAAATTTATCATATGTACCATGACCCAACCTGGAGTAGAAATCCTCTAATCAGAGAAATGGAAGTCATAAATAAAAGCTTTGATATTTTATCATCAGAAGATAAGAAAGAAGTAATTAAACATAAATCAGAATTAATAAATGAGTTTAAATAATCACATAGCAATAGTTATTAGCACAAGAAATTCAGAACAATATGTTGAACGCTGTTTGAATAGTGCTATAAAACAAGATTATGATAATTATGAAATTATTTTCATTGATGCTCAATCAACAGATAAAACTTTTGAAATTGCTTGTTCTTTTAAAGATAAATTTAAAGATATTAAATTAATCAAGAACGAAAATAGAAAATATCAAGGAGAGAACATACGAATAGGAACGGAATTATCACAATTGAAATCAATTATCGTAACACTTGATGGTGACGATTGGTTTCCACATGAAAATGTTTTAGCGAGAGTAAATGCAGAATATAAAAAACATGATTGTTGGATGACATATGGAACATATGAAGAATACCCTTACAGGGATATCTCTTTTCATTATCATGAATACCCACTGGAAGTAAGAAAAAATAAAACATTTAGAAGTTATAAATGGCTTGCAAGTCATTTAAGAACCTTTCGAAGAGAACTATTTTTAAAAATAAATCCAGAAGATATGAAAGACCCGGCAACTGGTGATTATGTCTCTATGGCTCCTGATTTATCTTTCCAATTCCCAATGTTAGAGATGTGCGGAGAAACCAAAAGCCGTTATATGCCTGATATTTTATACGTTTATAACAGAGAAAACCCAATGAATGAATCCAAAATAAGTCAAGCAGAAATTGACAGGATTGAAAACTTACTTCGCTCAAAAACACCCTACAAAACATTAGAAAAACTTTATGAATAAAGAAAAAATTTTCATCTTTTCAATAGCTTATAATTGTGGTAAAGTTGTGAATAAAATGCTGGATAGTTTTCATAAACATCATGACCAGCAAATATATATATTTGGTACAAAAAAAGACTTTGAATCAATCACCCCAAATAAAAACAACATTCTAATTAAATTAGATAGTGATTATATTTTAAGAGGTTTGTTTTTAAATGGGCACTTAGGAACGTCATATTTGTGGGCAAAAGTTTTAAAAAGAGAATTCGGAAACTATGATTATGTAATACAAATTGATAGTGATGTTATATTTAGAACAGAAAGTTTAAATACTATAATTGAAAAATTTGTTGATGGTTATGATTTAATAGGGCCAAGGAGACCATATAAGACTCTTAGAAACAATCATAGTAATCTTTCAGAGAATCTTTTAAAATCTCTTCCAGATGTTGTAAGTACGTATATTATTGGTGTGAATATTAACAAAATCAAAGATTATCCATTTGAGGTTTTACACCAAATGATAGTTGGTTATTATAATCCATTGCAATTTCCAACTATTGATTTTTTTGACCCTGTTTCATTTGATATACTAAACAATCAAGGTAAAATATTTTATTTAGATATCAATGAATATGGTTCATCAGATGAAAACGGTGAGTCAAAAAATGATTTTGAACAATTAAATAAAACTTTTGATTGTGGTTATAAACTGATTCATTTTGCTGGTATTGGCTCTGGAATGAATTTCTATTATAATGGAAATGGAAATGTTCCGCCAACTTATGCGGAATGGGCAAAAAAGAGATTTGCCTTATATTTAAAAATATTTTACAATGAAGAATTAGATGTTGAATATAATTATACAGAATCAGAATTAATAAAAAACTACTTAAAATTATGAAAAAAATTAAAATATTTTGTTCCTGGGATTTGGTTTTTGATTTAAGTCACGAAAAACAAGTTGAACTATATGTAGATAAAATTCCAACAGACCCAATACCTAACAACACGATTAGGTTTGTGTTTTTATTAGAACCTCCTGAAATTTTAAATATTTCACAACATGCATTGTGGGGATTACATAACAACACATTTCAACATTTATTAACTCATAATCAAGAATTAATTAATCAAACCGATAAATCTATATTATTCCCATTTGCTTCAACTTGGATACAAAATTATCAATTTCCTGAAAAATCATTTTCTGTTTCCACTTTAGTTGGCGGTAAATTAATGGCACCAGGTCACAATCTTAGACATAAATTATGGTTTAAAGAAAATAAAATTAGTGTTCCAAAAAGATTCTTTTTAAGTGGAAATTTTGGTGGAATTGAAAATTATAACAACAACCCAATATTAGGAAAAGATAAATCACCCCTATTTGATAGTCAATTCCATATTTGTATAGAAAACACCAAACGAGACAATTGGTTTACAGAAAAATTAATTGATTGTTTTGTAACAAAAACAATACCTATATATTGGGGATGTCCCAATATTGGAGATTGGTTTAATTTAAAGGGTATGTTTATTGTTGACAATGTTGATGATATTATTTACCATTGTAATAATTTGAATAATGATACCTATAATGAAATGCTATCTTATATAGAAGAAAATTTTAAAATAGCATTAACATATGCAGATTTATCAGAAAGATTAAAAAGTATAATTACAAAAGTCATTAATGAGCAAAAATAAAAAAATATTAATTACTGGTGGTTCCGGTTTAGTTGGAAATGCATTAAAAGATATTTTACCAAATGCCACATATATATCTTCAAAAGATTATGATTTAACAATACAAAAAGAAGTAATTCAATTGTATGAAAAAATAAAACCAACTCATGTAATTCATTTAGCAGCAAGAGTTGGTGGAATATTTGATAATATAAATCATCCATCTGAATATTATGAACAAAATGTATTAATGAATACATTTATGGTAAAATATGCGCAAAAGAACAATGTAGAAAGATTTATTGGTGTACTAAGCAGTTGTATTTTTCCAGATGAAGTTGAAAACTATCCAATGAAAGAAGAAGATTTATTTATAGGTCCTCCAACAAAAACTAATTTTTCTTATGGGATGGCCAAAAGAGCTTTTGCTGTACACATAGACGCATGTAATGAACAATACAAAACAAAATATAATTACATAACTCCTTGTAATTTATATGGAGAATCAGATAAAGATGACGAAGAAAAAAGTCATTTTGTAACTGCCTTAATAAAAAAGATTTATTTAGCCAATAAAAATAATTCAGATTCAATAACTCTTTATGGTGATGGAACTCCACTAAGACAATTTATGCATGCAAAAGATTTTGCCAACATTTTAAAAATAGTAATAGAAAATGATATAACAGATTCTTTTAATTTAGCAACAGAAGAGAATATAACAATAAACGAAATAGCACAGATTGCATTGAGAGCTACAAATTCTGAACATTTAAAAATATTATATGATAAATCTAAACCAAATGGTCAACAGAGAAAAGACATAAGCATAGAAAAGTTTAAAAGAATAATAACAAATTATAAATTTATAAGTTTGGAAGATGGTTTAAAAACTTATTATGAATCTTATAGAAAACAAAGGGATTTATTAGACAAATGATAAAATAAAATGACAGAAAAAAACACTTTATCTATTTATGGTTCACATGATGCATCAGTAACATTTATTGATAATAAAAATCAATTAAGAATTTATGAGTATGAAAGATATGTAAAAAAAAGATATGCTTTTTTTTCTTCTGAATTTGACAATAGATATAATATGGGCTCTAACAATACTGAAAGGTCTAATTTTTTAAAATTGATAAAAAAAAATATTTTAAATGTTGATATAAAAAATATACTTTATGCACAATTAAACAATGAAGACAAAAATTTACTTTTAAGTTTTTTTCCAAATGCAAAATTTATAGAATCTAACCATCACTATTCTCATGCCTCAAGTGGATTTTACCCTTCAAATTTTGAAGAATCTTTAGTTTTTTCTATTGATGGTGGTGGTTTAGATAACAATAGTATATCTACCACAAAAGTTTATCATGCAAAAAACAACATATTAAAAAACATTACTTGTGAAAATATTGATTTTGGAAATCCCTATTCAGGCATTGGATATTTAATATCAGAAATTAAAGCTGGGGCAGAAGGAATAGAATGTAAAAATTCTTTAGTATATGCTGGCAAAATAATGGGTTTATGTGCTTATGGAGAAGTAAATGAATCTTGGATAGAACCATTTGAATGTTATTATAGAAATAATGATTTAGAGGCACTATGTAATAAATTAAATATACCATTTAAAGCAAAGTGTGTTTCAGGAAAAACATCTTATGATTTAGCTGCTACTTCTCAGTATGTTTTTGAGAAGCTCATGGATAAATTTATATTGCCATTTATTGAAGAATATAATACAAATGTTGTTTTGGTGGGTGGATGTGCATTAAATGTTCTTTATAATCAAAAACTTTATGAAAAACTAAAAGATAATAACATTCATATTTATGTACCACCAAACCCAAACGATTGTGGTTTATCATATGGAATGTTTATAGAAAAATTTCCTAATTTAAAAAATGAAGAAATTATTTATAATGGCATAGAAATTTTAGACAAAGAAGAGTTAAATAAATTTAATAACGAATTTAACTACCAAGAATTTACTTATACTAAACTTGTTAAAATTCTAAAGGAAGGAAAAATCATAGGAATTATAAAAGGAAATTCAGAAGTTGGTCCAAGAGCACTTGGTAATAGAAGTATAATATGCGACCCATCATTTCCGGATATGAAAACAATATTAAACTCAAAAGTTAAATTTAGAGAATGGTATCGACCTTTTGCTCCGGTTTGTAGATTGGAAGATAAAGATGAATATTTTATTAATGCCAAAGAATCTAAATATATGAGTTATGCTCCGAAAGTAAAACAACAATTTGAATCTGAGCTAATGTCAATTGTTCATATCGATAAAACAACAAGATTGCAAACAGTAGATAAATTTCAACATGATTTTTTTTATAAAACTTTAACAGAATTAAAAAAACAAAATTATATTCCAATTATTCTAAATACATCTTTTAACATAAAGGGATACCCTATTTTAACAACATATGAAGATGCTTTTTATGTATTAAAAAATACTGAATTAGATTATTTGATAATTGATAATAAAATTTATAGTAAATGAAATATATAATAGTAGCAAAAAATAACTTTGAAGGAAATTCTATCAATGATACTCCGAATCCATTAGCGATTACTGAAATAGCCACGGAATTAGTAATTACAAGATTAAAATTAATAGATATGTTACAAAACAATGAAATAACAAATAAAGATTGTGTAGTAACAATTGATGAAAGGTCTTGTCTTTATACTAAAATCTTTAAGAATGTTATTAGTTGGAAACATTTTAATACAATTAAAAAAAATGAAGATGATACTATTATTGATTTATTAGAAAATGATATTTTTAATAAAATGTCATCTGGAGATATAAATGAAAGAATCATCCCTTACAAACCTTTTTACAGAAATTGGGAACGTGATAAGGATTTAATAACAAATATTGAGTGGAGTAATTTATCAGAATATGATGTTTCTTATCCTTTTATTTCTGTATTAATAAGAAAAAGGGGTGCTTGGAAAGAAAAAAACATGTCAGATGAATATTGGACAGAATTAATTAATGAATTAAAAAATAATGGTAAAAAAGTCTTTGTTTTTGGAAAAGAAACAGAAAAATGGAAAGATTCAAATAATGTACAATATGTAAAAAATTATCAAGATTGGTGCACTATTTTAAAAAATCCAAATTGTAAACATGTTGTTAGTACAATGACAGGAGGTGTTTATCCATTATTAATTTTTGGAAATAAATCAACTAATATGACATTAATTGATAATACAAAGTTAATGGAAAAACATGGTGGTGACCCATCTTTTTATGATAATTGTATAAATTTTTCTAAAATTAATATATATTTTTATAATGAAATACCAGAAATTAAAGAATTATATGAAAGAATCACAACAAATATATGATTATATAATAATCGGTGGTGGAATCACAGGGGTCGCTGCTGCGAGAAGAATTCAACAACTAAACAAGGGCGATTTTATTGTTTTAGAAGAAGAAAAAAAAACCGGAGGTTTATGTAGAACCGAATATATTAATGGTCACTATTTGGATATAGGTGGTGGTCATGTATTACATTCAAAATTTAAAGAAGTATTAGATTGGATATTTGAACATATCCCTCAAAACGATTTTAATAAATTCGACACTAAAGTATTAATTGATTTAGAAGGACACCCAATAGAATTTCCAATAGAATTAAATTTATGGCAATTACCAACAGAACTTCAAGTGGAATATTTATATTCCTATTTAAATGCTTCTGGAAAAAAAATAAAGTATGAGAACTTTGAATCTTGGATAAAAAATTATTTAGGAGACAAAATAGCAGAAAATTATATGATTCCATACAATAAAAAATTATGGTGTATGGACATTTCAAGATTAAACACTGATTGGTTAATAAAAATACCAGAAACAGATGTAAAATTAATATTAAAATCAATCATAGAAAGAAATTCTAATTTTACAGAAAAAGTAGTAAGTCACAAATCATTTTACTATCCTAAATATGGGGGATTTCAATCTGTTTTTGATGCCATTCAATCTCCTGTTAAAAATAATATTATAACTAATTATGAAGTTACAAATTTAAACTATGATGAAAATACAAAAGTTTGGCACATCAACAATACTTATCAAGCAAGAAAAATAATAAACACAGCACCTTGGACAAAATTAAAAATCACAATAAATCAAAACTCCGATAAATTTGATTATGAAAATGAATTTAAAAATTTAGAATTTTTAAGTAACGTCATATCTCTATGGGAAAGAGAACCCTATACTCACAAAGCTCATTGGATGTATTTACCAAATGACAATGTGGAGCAACATAGAGAATTTTATATACATAATTTTGCACCATATTCTAAACCAGGAGGTGTGATGACAGATATAAATAGAAAGAGATGGCTTGAATTTAACAAGAAGTGGAAAGCCGGAACACCTATGTATGAACACGAAAATATATACTCTTATCCATTACCAACTACTATCTATAAAGAATCAATGAAAAAAATTCTAAATTTTTCTAAGTTATATAATTTATATGGACTCGGAAGATGGGGGCAATGGCAATATTTTAATACTGACCAATGTGTAAAACAAGTATTAGACTTTTTTGATAACGAAAACAATTTTGAATACTTTAACATATTTTAAAATGATTATAATAAATAACTTTGGATGGAGATTGGGAAATCAAATGTTTCAAATCGCTGCAGCTATTGCCCTCGGAGAAAGAGAAAAGCAAGATGTGTTATTTCCTCATAATTGGAATTATGCAAAAATATTTGAAGGTGATTTTTCTTCAGTAGAAAATCCAATAATAAAACAAAAGAACTATTATAAAGAAAGCACATTTCATTATGTAAAAATACCAGATAAAACTAATATTATTGATGGTTATTTTCAAAGTGAAAAATTTTTTAAAGAATCTGAAAAGACTATTAGAGAAAAGTTTAAAATCAAAAAAGAAATAATAGAAAATGTAAAACAAAAGCATGAACAATTATTAAAAAATGAAAATACCGTTTCCTTTCATATTAGAAGAGGTGATTACCTTAACTACCCTGACCATCACCCGGTTTTAACTATGCAATATTATATGAAAGCTTTAAGATTGTTTCCAAAAGACTTAATTGGTTTAGTATTTTCAGATGATATAAATTGGTGTAAAGAAAACTTTCCTGGTTTAGATGATAAATTTTTTATTATTGAAGGTCAAACTGATTATGAAGATTTTGCACTAATGTCTTTATGCAAACATAATTGTATATCCAATTCGAGTTTTTCATGGTGGGCTGCTTATCTAAATGAAAATAAAGATAAAATTGTGGTTGCGCCAGAGAAATGGTTTGGTCCAGCTTATGCTCACTTCATAACAAATGACATATATGTTGATACCTGGATAAAAATATAAACAATAAAATATAAAGGTATAGAAACAGCAGTCCTTTAATTGTTTATTTTTAATTATTCAGATATATCTTTAGTTATATATTTTTAAATATGATTAGAGAAAAAATTACACTTGTAAAAGACACTGTTGATTCAAATGACATTAACCTTTTAATAGAGTGGCTTAAAACATATCCAAGACTTACTAAAGGTCCAATGACTATTGAGTTTGAAAAAAAATGGTCAAATTGGCTTGGATGTAAATACTCTGTATTTGTAAATTCTGGCTCATCTGCCAACCTTTTAATGTTATATGCTTTAAAGCTTTTAAAACAATTAAGAAATAATAAAATTGTTGTTCCATCTTTAGCTTGGGCTACTGATTTAGCACCGGTGATTCAATTTGGTTTTGAACCCATAATTTGTGATTGTAATTTAGATAATCTATCTGTAGACTTGTTTGATTTAGAACAAATTTTCAGAAAAGAAAAACCAGCAGCTTTAATTTTAGTATCGGTTTTAGGTTTGTCTCCTGATATGGATAAAATAGTTCAACTATGTAAAAAATATGGAGTAGAACTTCTTGAAGACAATTGCGAATCACAAGGGACGAAGTTTAATAATGTTAAACTTGGAAATTTTGGCCTTATGTCTTCATTTTCAACTTATTTTGGACACTTAATGTCTACAATTGAAGGTGGTATGATTTGTACCAATAATGAGGAAGTTTATAATATGTTAATCATGCTTCGAAGTCATGGTTGGGATAGGGATTTAAATAATAATGCTCAACAAAAATTAAGAGAAAAATATGGAATAGATGATTTTTCTGCTTTATACACTTTTTATCAACCTGGATTTAATGTACGCTCCACAGATTTACAAGCAGTAATTGGTATTAATCAACTTGAAAAAGTAGATGAAATGATTAGAAAACGAAATGAAAATTTCCATATTTTCAAAAAATTATTATCTGACAAAGTTTGGTTCCCCAAAGAAACAGAAGGGAGTTATACTGCAAGTTTTTGTATTCCAATTATAACTGATTCGTATTATAAAAAAGAAAAATTAATAAAATTATTAGTTGAAAATAATGTGGAGTGTCGCATCCTTCGCGTGCTTGTCTTTTTCTTTCGACTCCACTTTCTTTTCATCTACAATAAGTGACTCAGAGCCAGCCAAGGAAGCCATCACTTCCTGCGTTTCATCTGGCT
>JACCDN010991273.1_pt1 | contig 36867 bp, 34 predicted proteins | sample 7441691 | NCBI WGS metagenome assembly JACCDN01 (sample SAMN15323439, study PRJNA562643) | freshwater metagenome | isolation source: river surface water | place: USA:Blue River Watershed | collected 2017-08-16
AAGATACTCGTATTAAATTTACTCAATAGATTTAATTGTTAGATTAAGCCTGTTGATGGTTAACTTTGAATGAAAGCTTATGTCATCCATTCCTAACGCAGAAGACCTTTATCAAACTCTTTTAAATCAATTAAAAGAGCAAAAGAAGATCAGTCCTGATTTTCGATTGGCTGGTTTGGCCAGTGGTGGTGCTTGGGTGGCAGAGCGCTTAGCCGAACATCTCGGTTTATCTGCTTATGGCGTGATCAATGTGTCATTTCATCGCGATGACTATGCTGAAAAAGGCATCAAGGCTCTGAATAGCTCAGAAGGTATGTCCACCAAATTACCTTTTGAAGTAGAGGGTTCTCACATCATCTTGGTCGATGACGTTTTAGACACTGGTAGAACCGTTCGAGCGGCACTCAATGAGTTATTTGACTATGGGCGTCCAGCCAAGGTTGATTTGGCGGTTCTGGCGGATCGTCATAGAAGGCAGTTACCAGTCGATGCCACTTTCAAGGGGGCTAAGGTCAAAGTGGCCGATGATCAGATTTTGGTTTTAGAGCAATTGGATGATGGGCGCTTTAGCTTCAGTGCTGAGGCTCAATAAAGGATTAAAAATTCAGTCAATAATCAAAAAAGACAGCAAAAAGACAACATAAAAGCCAATAGAAAAGATTAAAATACTCACCTAAGATGCCAGAGACCTCTAAGACTGCCAGCCAACTCCAGCTCAATGATCAAGGCGAGCTCATTCATTTACTCACCTTAGAGGGTTTATCCAAAGAACATATTCTTTATATCCTCGATACGGCCCAACAATTTGTGGCTGTGAGCAACTCAGATCGAGAAGTTAAGAAAGTTCCATTGCTGCGCGGTAAGAATGTTTTTAATCTCTTCTTTGAAAACTCAACTCGTACCAGAACTACTTTTGAAATCGCCGCTAAACGCTTATCAGCGGATGTTGTTAACCTGGATATTCAAACATCATCAACGGCCAAGGGCGAGACTCTGCTTGACACCATTGATAACTTGGTGGCCATGCAGGCCGATATCTTTGTGGTGCGTCATAAAACCACGGGTGCTGCTGTAGAGGTAGCTCAGCATTTACCACCCCATGTGCATGTGATCAATGCTGGTGATGGTACTAATCAGCATCCTTCCCAAGGTTTACTTGATATGTATACTATGCGCCATTATAAGCAAGATTTCACAAAGATCAAAGTGGCCATCATTGGTGACATTGTTCATAGTCGTGTGGCTAAATCAAATATTCATGCACTGACCACTTTAGGTTGTCCAGAAATCAGAGCGATTGGTCCTGAGAGTTTGTTACCTAAAGACCTGAACATGATGGGCGTCAAAATCTATAACAACATCGAGGAAGGTTTAAAAGATGTTGATGTGGTGATGACCCTTAGAATCCAAAAAGAACGCATGGAAGCAGGCCAAGTGCCAGAGGGGGATGCTTTCTTTAAGCAGTGGGGTCTCACCAAAGAAAGACTTCAGCTAGCAAAACCTGATGCAATTGTGATGCACCCAGGCCCGATGAACCGTGAAGTAGAGATTGCCAGTGAAGTGGCCGACGGTCCGCAAGCGGTGATCCTCAAGCAAGTCACTTTTGGCATTGCTGTGCGTATGGCAGTGATGTCAATAGTTACAGGATATTGAAAGAATGGGACTATTACTACTAATTCATCAGTAAAATTGTATGAGTCTTCGAAGTTTTGAAGTGTAGTTAGTGTAAAAATTAGGCAAAATCAAAAGAATCGTTAATCGCGCAAAAATTTTAGCGACGTCTTAGGAGTACTTTAAGTAATAGAATTGCATTGGATGCGATGTGATTCATACAAGGTAAAAAGATGACTATAAATAACTTTGTTAAATATGTAAGAAACAAAATTCGAATAAGTAAGACCTTTTGGATGTTTAGACATTTAATACACAATGATATATGGCATAGCTACTACGAGAGTTATTCAACAGACAGACGCTTCTTTTACTCGGATCTTGTAAGGAAAAATAATTATCAAACAGTATTTGAGTTTGGTTCGGCAAGCGGCCCAAATCTGAAAAACATCGAGTTGTATTCCTCTCATCAAACATTTTTATTTGGCTTTGATATAAGCAGGGGGGGCAGTTGAATTTGCAAAAAAAAATTTAATCCAAGGTCAACCTTTTTCACCACAGTTATAAGTGAAAATATCTTTAAAAGTAAACTTCATGATTGGGGTTGCTCTAATTTTGACCTGGCAATATACGATCGTGTTCTTTACTTACTAGATGAGCGTGAAGTTAAAGAACATTTTTTTAAATTTCAAAAGTACTTTTCTGTCGTGGTTATTGATGATTTTCATAATTCTCAATTTATAGACAAGAATGACTCATACTTATCAAAAAACTATGAAAATATTATGTCTGTTTTTGGTTTTAAGTTGATGGTTGATGAAAAATCAAAGCATTTAGTATCGGATGTTTTTTTTTGATAGAAGTGCGAGACGTTTAATTTTTCAAAAAGTTTGATTTTTTATTTCATTATGGAGGCTAACTTGGGAGGCTCCAAATTGGGATTTTTCTAAAATATTAATCAGAAAAGGAATTCTTGGTGGTGGTGTAGTTAAAGATTATCTTTTAAAGATGTAAGATAGTTAGCTACCAAATTTTATTTGGCATTCATCGAGGCGTTGCCATTTTTCAATCAAATCAAAATACTTTCCAGCATTCAAATATAAAACTGGGCATCAGCATCTAGTTTTCGAATGTGAAGAAAAAAAATTTCCTAGGGCTATCAAAATATTTAGTAGTGTTTTGCAGGCCATAGTTGATAAAAAAATCAGTTTCTGATTCGGTATGATTTTCTTATTATCTGTATTAACAACTAAGCAAAATAATAAAATAATAATGCAATGAAGATCTGTTTATCTTTAGGATTAAATTACAGTAAGATAATGTAACGATTGATAGCGAATTAATAGAAAAACTACCCCTGTTTATGCTTAAAAATTTCCAGGCTAGTGCTGCATAATCAGTTATCACAACTTAATGAGTAGATTTCTGCTTCACTCTCAATATTAACTTTTTATCTAATTTATTTAATACTTATTATGCAATTAAGTGGGTCTTGTTATATTAGATAAATGACATTTTTTAAAATATAAAAAATTAAATATTAATTTGAAGAATACTAAATAAAATAATGAAAATAGCAGTGGTAGGAACGGGTTATGTTGGACTTTATAATGCAATGTTGTTTTATGGCGTATGGTTTAAAGGTAATTATTTATGTGCCCTTATTGAAAGATATGCAATTTTTTTAAATCCGAGGTGGTGAGTGATATTGAGGAATTCAAGCTGAGGTCTGATATCATCATTACAAATCGTAGTTCCATGGAATTAGATGAAGTGCAGGTTAAAGTTTATAGTCGCGACCTTTTCGGCGTTGATTAAGACTTAATCAAAATTCCTTTTTATTTTTTTAAAAATAAGCCTGCACATTTTTATATTAATTCTTTAATTAAAAATGAGGTTTTTTGGGTGATAAAGTTTGGATTAGTTGGATGTGGGAGAATTGCTAAAAGGCACTCAGATCTTCTTGGTAGCGGACAAATAAAAGGCGCGAAACTAGGCGCGGTTTGTGATTTGATTGAATCAAGGGCTCGTGAAATCGGAGAGCGTTTTAGCGTACCCTGGTTTACTGATATGCATCAGATGATGAAAGCTATTCCATTGGATGCCATTTCTGTTTTGACTGAGAGCGGAAATCACGCGAAGCATGTGGTTGACTTGGCTCAATATGGTAAGCCAATTGTTGTTGAGAAACCTATGGCGCTCTCTTTAGCTGACGCTGATAGGATGATTTTGGCTTGTGATAAAGCGGGCATTAAGTTGTTTGTTGTTAAGCAGAATCGATTTAATGTACCTGTTCAAAAGTTAAGAAGTGCTCTTGAGTGTGGGCGTTTTGGTAAGTTGGTGCTAGGTACTGTTCGTGTGCGGTGGTGTCGAACACAGGAATATTATGATCAAGCTCCATGGAGAGGGACTTGGTTGTTGGATGGAGGGGTATTAGCTAATCAAGCTAGTCATCATGTGGATTTATTGGAATGGATGATGGGGAGCGTTGATTCTGTAAAGGCATATGGAGTTACTGCGCTAGCTAATATCGAGGCAGAGGATACGGCTGTTGTTTTACTAAGATTTTCCAATGGAGCTTTGGGTGTTATTGAGGCAACTACTGCCTGTAGACCTAAAGATCTTGAGGGCTCAATTTCCATATTAGGAGAATTGGGCGCTGTTGAGATTGGAGGTTTTGCAGTAAATAAAATGAAAACTTGGACATTTGTTGATATACAAGCTGATGATGATTTAGTCTTGGAAAAATATTCAGTTAATCCGCCTAATGTTTATGGTTTTGGTCATGGCGCCTATTATGAAAGTGTTGTATCTTCAATACTCAATGGCTCCGCTCATTTAGTCGAGGGGCTTGAGGGGCGAAGAAGTCTCGAGTTAATAATTGCTATCTATGAGTCAATTGAGACTGGACAAGAGGTCTATCTTAGATTCAAGCCACAATATAGTCGTTTAGGTGAGCAAAAATGCTAAAGCGGAAAGCTCATATAAGATCAGATGTTTCTATTGGATTAAATGTGGTTATTGTGGAGCCTTCAAATTTATATGGTTGTAGGTTGGCAGAAAATGTTTTTGTTGGCCCTTTTGTGGAAATTCAAGAGGGGGTTGTGATTGGTGCTGGAACAAAAATACAATCTCATTCATTTATTTGTACTGGCGTTATCGTGGGTGAGGATTGCTTTATAGGGCATGGAGTTATGTTTGTTAATGATAAGTTTGAACATGGCGGACCCGCAAAAGGTAATCGTGATCTTTGGAGATCAACATTGATAGGAAATCACGTTAGCATTGGAAGCAATGCTACGATAATGCCCGTTGAAATTTGTTCAAACGTTGTAATCGGTGCAGGTACAGTTGTTGTTCGGTCAATCCTCGAACCAGGTACCTATGTTGGAAATCCGGCAAGAAAAATTAGATAAAAATACAGAGGATTAAATGAATATACCTTTTTTTGATTATAAATCAGTATACAAGGCTTACCAGCAAGATTTAGAGAGGGAAGTCCTCAGAGTTTTAGCGAGTGGCCAATATATTCTTGGCCCAGACCTTTCTCGGTTTGAAAAGTCAGTTCAGGAGATTGTTGGTTATGAACGTTTTCTAGGTGTTGCCGATGGAACCGGGGCGTTGCAGATAGGATTAATTGCTTCGGGAATAGGCCAAGGAGATAGAGTTTTTGTCTCTTCCCATACTTATATTGCAACCGCCTCCGCTCTTAAATTTGTTGGTGCTGATATATGTTTAGCTGATATTGGGTGCGATGGTCTAATATCTGCATCATCTATACGGGAAAAATTTGATGGCACTCAAACGGCAGTCTTAATAACTCAATTAAATGGGCGATGCTGTGATATGTCCGCAATTAGGCAAGTCTGTGAAGATTTAAATCTTCGGTTATTTGAGGATTCAGCTCAGGCATTTGGAGCAAGTTTTGATGGTCAACTGGCGGGAACCTTTGGAGAGTTTGGGACTTTTAGTTTCTATCCCGCAAAGACGCTTGGTGCGTTTGGAGACGGTGGAGGAATAGTATGCAAGACCGAAGAAATGTTCTTATCACTCACTGAATTGCGTGATCATGGGCGTAATTTGAGTGGAGCAGTGAAGTCATGGGGATTTAATTGCCGCTTAGACAATCTACAAGCTGCATTACTTGATATTAAGCTAAAAACATATAAAAACGACATTAAGCGTAGGCGTGAAATTGGAGCAAAGTATTCTGAACTATTGGGCAAAATTTCGGGCATTAAATGTCCACCGATTGATGGTGGGGGGCGATTTGATATTTTACAAAACTATGAGTTACAGGTAGATAATAGAGAAAAATTTATAGACTATATGGCTGGTAATAATATCGGGGTTCGTGTTCAATGGGGTGGAGTTCCTTTACATGAAATGGCTGATTTGGGTTTTGTGGCTGTTAATGAAAATTTGCCTAATTGTATAGAATACTTCAAGAAATGTTGTATGTTGCCGATTTATCCAACAATGTCAGATGAACAAGTTGAATATGTGATTAATAAAATCACAAAATTTTTTAGCTAACTCATTATTTTTTTATCAAAATTAAAATGTTCAATAAAAAACTTACATGAGCGTACTTAAAAGCTACATAACATCTTCAATGTATCAAGAAATTTTTCTTGAATTAATTGATCAAGACGCAATCAGTATTTATGAATCATCCTTAAAGATTAGAATTGCTGAAGAAGTAGTTGCCAAATGGAAAGAGTGTGGCCATATTATTGGCCCAGTTCATTTGTCAGCAGGTCAGGAGTTGATTGCCGTAGCACTCTCTTTAGCATTGAGAGGTGGTGATAAGGTTTTTGGCGGGCATCGAAGTCATCATCTATATTTGGCGCTTACTAATGATTACCTTGGTTTTTTTCGAGAATTATTAAATTTATCATCTGGGTGTAGTCAGGGGTTTGGTGGCTCCATGCATTTGTACGGTTCCAAAGATTCAATATTTGCTTTTTCTAACCCAATTATTGCAAATACAGTATCGCCAGCTCTTGGATATGCTTATGCAAATCGAGTTGATAAATCTAATATGAGAATTGGGTGCTGCGTAGTTGGGGATGGAGCTTTTGAAGAAGGTGTTCTTCATGAGGCCATGAATTTGGCGGTCATAACTAAAAGCCCTTTTTTACTGGTGTGTGAAAATAATCTTATGGCCTCGCATTTGGCAATTGAGGCAAGAAGATTTAACCCATCAATATCTAAAATAGCTGTTGCAGCTGGAATGAATGTATTTCGAGTAAATGGTAATGACGCTGGAATGCTTAATATACAGATTGCAGAAGCGGTAGAGCAGGTTCGTAAAGGTCACCCAACTCTTGTGGAGCTTTTTACATACAGACACTATGGCCATGTGGACTATCGTAAAGATCTTGATGTAGGGGTTCATCGTAATCAAGATGATTACGAAAGCTGGCTTTCAAAAGATCCTCTGGAACTTCTCTATAACTTTATACTGTCATCCGGAAAGATGAAGCGTGAGGAAATTAATTTATTAAAAATTAATGCAAAAAAAACAGTGATAGACATCTCTGAAATTGTTATGAGGGAATTGTTATGACAAAAAAAGATGCGACAATTGCTCAAGCAATTGATGAATCACAGTGCCGATTAATTAAAGATGGAGCTGGATTTTTGTTAGGTCAGGGTGTTACAAGCCCATGGTACATTGGGGGGTCTACAAAAGAAGTTCAGAAGTTATGTTCCGCAGAGTTATTTGACACTCCAATTTCAGAATCCGCGGTAACTGGTATGGCATTAGGGATTGCCGTTAGGGGTAAGAATGTAATCATTGCTCATCCAAGAATGGACTTTATGTGGTATGCCATGGATTCAATTGTGAATGGTTTATCAACTTTTCGTTCAAATTATGGGCCAAAAGATTTAATTGAAAAATATGGAAAAATTATAATTCGTGCAATGATAAATCGAGGATCTGGTCAGGGGGCTCAGCATTCTCAAGCACTCAATACTGTTTTTGCGCACATTCCTGGATTGGATGTTTTATTTCCAGTAACACCTGCAAGTATGGCCTTAGCATATCGCGTTAACGGAGATGAGGTTGCAAAAATTATTATTGAGGAACGCAATATCTATGAATGTAGAAATAATGATTTCCACTTGGTGGAACCACTACTCTATAAAGATGGTGTTGGGTTTCAAATTAGACGTAACTTGGAATCCCCCATATTGATAGTTGGTAGCGGACAATTGCTACTGAACTTAGTGAATTATCCAAACAAAAATCTGATATCAAATTTAAACATCATAATTATCGAAAATTTAAAGGTTTCATTAGATTACGTACTCCCATATTTCTCTCATTGTAATAAAATTTTTATTGTTGATGATACATGGGGAGGTTTTGGAATTATTAAAGAATGGTACTACCAAATATCTTGCAACCTAGCTTACAAAAAATCACAACTAGATATAAATTTAATTTCCCTGCCTGATAAACATCTAACATCAAATTTTAAAGAAGAAGAAGATTTCTTTACTAAGAAAAATTTATATAGGATTTTGGGTGAGTTATAAAAGTATCCTGATTGCTGGAAATATAAATCATATTTCACCAAGAATAACATCATACATAAAAGTTTGGATTGAGGATGGGATTAAAGTAACAGTTATATCTCCTCAAGCAAAGGATAAAGATTTGAGAGCAAGACTCGAAGCTTATCCAAGTCATAATTTTTTATTTATAAATCTCGGATACACAAAATCTGTTGTTGAATATTTTCAAAATATTGCAAACATATTTCTGCGATACGTTTTAAGAAGTAAAAATAATATAAGTAATTTGGAAGACAAAGAATTTACTCCCTACCCGAGTTGGGCAAGAAATATAATTCTCAAAATTATTAAAACAATATGCTTCCCAGACGAAGAGTGTGAGTATTTATATAAATCTTATAGGGCTATAGATAAAATAAATTTAACAAATTACGACCTTTTGGTGACATCATCCCCATATTTTAGCTCTCACGTAATTGGAAAAATCATAAAAAAACGATGCCCAACTTTAAAATGGATTGCGGATTATAGAGATACATTTTCATCTAACCCAACTTATAAAGTCCCTGCTTGGCGAAAATTTATTGATAGTAGTTTTGAGAGATGGGTAATGTCAGAGGTGGATTCAGTAGTAACAGTATCAGTTAAATATAAAAATATACTCAGTCACACCTTGTGTGAGAAAAAAAAGGCAATAATTGTTGTGCCAAGTGGTTACGAGAAATCTAAGTTTGAAAGAAAAATATTTAAGCGCGAATGCACAAATGAAATTGTAATATCTTACTTCGGGCAGTATTTTGAGGACTATTATCCTGGACCGTTTGCAGCCTCAATTTTAAGTAGCTTAAATACTCTTCTTGCTAAGAATCAAAAAAAATTAAATATAAGATTTTATGGTTGTACTAATCCAATAATTAGTACACTATTTAAAGATTTTGTTACTAACATTTATCCAAGAATAGAGCGCACCGAAGTTATAAATAAACAAAGACATTCAGATATAAACCTTGCATTTAGTAATGGCGTAAGTGATTCTTTTGGATTGTCGCATTTAAAATTATATGAATACCTGGATGCGGGTCGACCAATATTATTAATTACTAGAGGGGTAAATCAAGATATTCGGGAATTAGAAAATTATTATCGTAATTTTATTGTTATGGATGAGATTTCACCTATTGAGCATCAAAATATCAAAATAAATAATTTGTATAATCTAGTAATCAAAGTAACTAATAATCCACATAATCTATATATTAGAGCACCTATTAGTAAATCATCGGAAGTTCTAGCACGAAAATTTTTGAAGTAAAATGAACTCAATAGGTAAATTAAATGTTGTAGTTTTTTTTGCTGAAAAATTCAGTTCAATATTATTTATTTGGATTAGTTTGGCGTTAGGATTGCTAATATATGATTACACGCAAATCCTTTATTTAGCAACGATTTTAGTTTCTTTCATGTCTGCAAGAGATTCAACATATATCGCCAAGTATCAAACAATAAAAGTTAATGGTAATAATGAAGTTAACCAAAAATTTATCAAAAATATAATCATTAATGATAAATTGATAGAGAAAATAATATCAAGATGTTTTATATCCTTTCTAATTTCTTGTTTAATAATTACTGTATTAAATTTTTTTGGCCTCTTTGCTTATTTAAAAATAGATAGCTTTTATTTGCTATGCATATTTTTAATTTATATTTTTGTTGAAAACTTTTCTGGATTATTACTTCAATACCATAGATATAAAGAAAATATTGTAGGGGCTTATCAACTCAGAATCATTTATCTATGTTGCAAAATTTTAAGTTTTTGTGTTGGTATTGCTTGTGAAGATTTAGTTGTGTCTATTATAGTATATGCAGTTTTAATGTTTGCTCTATTAATTTGGTTAGCTGATGTTATTAATATGCATTGGGGGCGTGTATATAATTATTTTAAGACTGGTTTCAGTGTCATAAAAATTAAAAATCTACTCCTTATGGGTTTTATTGGGCTAACTTCAGGAATTTTTGTTGGATTTGATCGTTTTGTAGTGCCTGGTTACAATGCTGATCTAAATTACTTAGAGGCTTTTGCAACCCTAAAATTTTACTTAGGTTTTATAACTCTAACTATTCCATTTGTAGGTTTTTGGTTATCTCCAGCAGTAAGTAGGGAAGTTAGGCTATTAAATTACACAACTCAAAAATTATCAAAATTTATTAATAGCTTATTATTGTATATAGGATTTTCAGTAATTTTATTTGCTAATATTTATTATTACTTAATAAATAATTTTTACAATGAAATTTTAAATATTAAATTCATTGTTATCCTCAGTTTGTTGTGTGGAATTACTACATTAAATTTATTGCTTAATGTTTGTTTTTTTAATATTAATACAGTATATTTTTCCCGTTATAATTCTTTTATAATTATAAGTCTTGGAATGCTTTTTTACATTATTGGCCCATCAGAAATTTTTTTAATATACTCTGGATTGATATTTTGTTTTGGGTTTGCAATAACAGGATTTTTTTTTAGAAGATTTAGTAGTGGAATATTTAGAGTGGTTTTATTTTTGTCTGCACTATACTTGATATTATTTGGCTATATAACTATATCTAATTTTTCTTTATTAACGCTTTCAGGATTATCATTAGCTATGATAATATTTATTCTTGTAAGAGAATTTTTTAGAAAATTCGAGAATTTTTTTATTTTTTTTAAAGGTTTATAGTGGATAAAGTTCTTATTATTGCTCCCATTAGTTCTGTACATTCAGCAAGTTGGATTGAGTGGTATTCAATTAATAATATTGATTTTGAATGGCTTTCTCCATATTCAGGAGATATTCCTAATGATTACGATCTTCCATGTCGAACTGTTTCCTTATTTGAGTTGTTTTTTACTATAAAAAGACATAATGGAATTATTCATTTTCATTACATAGCAAAAAGTATCATCCCTTTACTTTTTTTATCACAAAAAAAAATAGTTTTAACATTTTGGGGCTCAGATTTTGAGAGAATTTGGTTTTTTCGATTAATTTTTCTCATTCGCTATTTAGCCTATATAAATAAATTAGCTATAACCACTGATGCTGTTCACATAATTAAACGGCTTCATAGAATCTTGCCAAAAGTTAAAGTTGAAAAAATAAATTTTGGTAAGGACCTTGATGTATTTAAACGAAAGTCTTATGTAAATAATTTTAATTCGAAAAAATTAGTATCATGTCGAAATTTTGATTTATTATATGAAGTTGATTTGGTATTAAAAGCTTTCTCCTTAAGTCGTGTTTGGGCTCAGGGTTGGACGCTCGATGTTTTTGGTGTTGGAAGTCAGTCTGATACTTATAGAATAACTTCTTTAATTAATAGCCTTAATGTTGATTGCATGGGGGCTATTCAATATCGTGGAAGATTAACTTCTTCACAGATTATAGATTTGTATCAGCACTCAGCATTTCATATTTCGGCCTCAACCCGTGATGGCGGAATTTCTGCGGCGGTAGCCGAGGGAATGCTTTGTGGAAGCGTCCCAATAATAAGTGATAGTGTTGATAACTTGTTGTGGGTTACTGATTTAGAAGGGTTAACGTTTCAAACTAGTAATATTGAAGATTTAACAAGTGCAATTATAAAAGCCACTTCATTAAGTTTGGTTGATTTTAAGAGTAAATCTGATTATTCTTTTGCTAAAATTAGTAAAGATAATGATCGAAATTTTGAAATGAAAAAATGTTTAAATCTATATCAAAATCTTTAAATATTCCGCATTTATTAATTTTTCTTGCTGTAGCCCTAGGCGCAATAAAAGTTTATGGTTACCCATTTACTATCTTTTTAGTATTTGCCTCATTTTTTTTCTGGAGTGATCGTTTTATTGTTTGGCATGTAATTAAAAAGCAATCGATAATTTGTGGTTTTTGGGCATTAACTTTGTCGTTGATTACACTGCGTGGATTGGATAATGATTTACGCGTTTTGTTTGTATTTATTCAAACTATACTTATTTTTTTTATTACTGCTCGATTTTCATTAATTGATTTAGCAAAAATTGACTTTCAAATGATATCTAAGAGTGCATTTGCTGGCACCTTAGTATCTTTCATTGCATATTATATTCTTTCATATGTTAATAATGGTGATGATCAAGAAAACTTTATGGGGTCATCAGCCCTTGCTTCATATGCAATTTTCGTTATTGGAATGTGGTACTTATTTTGGATTTATAACTCAAAAGAATCAATCTCTTTACTAATTATTTCTTTTGGTATTTTTAGTTTTTTATTCGGGCAATTGGATTCTAGATATTGGTTTATTCTTATTTTTTGCGTGCCGTTGATTGTAATTTTTACTCCTCGAAAATTTATTGAGCTCAAAAGGAGAATTTATTTAGCAACTTGTGTGTTTATTGTTGGTTTTTCTTTATTTTTTGCTGGAAATTATACGATTTCATCAATAGCTAATAGCCAAAAATTAAATCTTGATACGGTAATATATAAACTTGAGAATCCATTTCGGCAGGCAAGAAATTATATTGTTGAACATCAATTATTTTACTCAACCGAAGTTAATGATTTAAATAAATTAAAATCAAATAATGTGGCTTTGAATACTATTGATGGAGATTTTAGTTCTTGTTTTATTCTTAGTGATGTAATAACAATGTCCCTAGGAAAGACTGCTACAACTCATGATACTGAAAGGTTTGTTGAACCTCTAATTGGAAATCTTATGTGGTACAAGTCTGGACTGGAAAATTTCCTACTTGGAAATGGGTTGTACTCAAGCAAGACGGAAATGATAAGTTGTATGTCACTTTTCTATAGGATTATTAATAAAAAAGTTGTTAATAATATAGGAGTTTATAGAGGCAATACTGCAACTACTTTTTTATATGAATTCGGTATTTTAGGATTGCTTTGCTTGGCATTTACAATATTTTCGTTGCTTCGTTTTTTCTTAATTTATCCCGTATTGATTCTGGTGTTCTCATTATTATTATTTCAAGCATTCGTAACATCAATTTACTATGCTTTTTCCTTCCTTTTTCCATTTTATTTATTTATATTAAAGGGTGCGTATGGATCGCAATCCAATAAATATTAACCAAGTGGCTGGTGTTCCTTTAAATGACTTGAGTCGTATTCATTCTAGTATTCGTTTGGAACTTGATGAGGTTTGGGCGCATTGCATAGATGATTCAGATTTTATCAGCGGTGATGGTGTGGCTAAGTTTGAGAACAGTTTTTCTGCATCTCAAAATTTTCATTTTACCCTTGGTGTTGCAAATGGAACGGATGCCATAGAAATAGCTTTAGAGGCTTTGGGTGTTGGTTTGGGTGATGAAGTAATTGTTCCATCACTTACTTGGATATCAACTGCCGAGGCTGTTTCATCTCGCGGGGCAATCCCTATTTTTGCAGATTGTGAGGCTGAAATACCTAACATTTCTTTATCAAGTATTAAGAGGTTGATTACAAAAAAAACAGTAGGGGTTATAGTAGTGCATTTGCATGGGGCCGCCGCGAACGTAGAGGCAATTGCCAAATTCTGTAAAAGTGCTGATATTTGGATGCTTGAAGATTCAGCTCAATCACATGGATTGACAAAATATTCCTCACAAGTTGGTAAACATTGTATTGCATCTACTTTTTCTTTCTTTCCAGGAAAAAATCTTGGAGCATTTGGAGATGGTGGCGCTATCTCAACCAACAGTGAGGGCTTTATAAATCAGTGCCGTCTATTGGCCAACCATGGAACTATTGACAAAGTTAACTTTGAATTTCCTGGTCGAAATAGCAGGTTGGATGCTCTTCAAGCAGCAATACTTTCTGTAAAACTAAAATATTTGAATAAGTGGACTGAGGACAGAATTCGCACAGCAGTGAAGTATGATAATTTATTAAAAGATATTAAAAGTACAAGACTTATTAATTGCAGACCTAACGGTAGCGTCTATCATCAATATGTGATTTGTGTGGAACGTCGTGATCAAGTGCTTGCAAGGTTGAGAGAGTTCAGAGTGCAAACAGGGATCCATTATAAAACACCTTTGCCTTTAACTAAGGCTTACAAGGGTGCGCGAGGTGAATATACAAATGCCTTATATTTTTCTAATTCAATGCTTTCGCTTCCAATTTTCCCAGAGATTAAGGATGTTGAGATTGAGTATGTTTATACATCACTATTGGATGCAGTTAAAAATTGATTGCTATTGTCCAGGCTGGCGAGCCAACATCACTTTTTATTGATAGTGGACTTAGGCCAATGAGAAGCGTAAATTTAGCGAGCGCTTTCATTGCCAAAGGATTTGATTCTATTGTTATTGCCCCAAATTTTTCCCATCAAAAAAAGAAGTATCGATTTAAATTACCCATACGATACGTATCAGATGACAAGGGTATAACTTATCACCTGCTATGGAGTCCTGGCTATAAAAAAAACCACAGTTTTATGCGAGTCATTGACCACGCTATTTTTGGTATTGCAACCTTTATGGATTTGATGTGGACTCATCTAACTAAACGTAAAATCAAAGCGATATTTGTCGGATTTCCTCAAGTTGAGGCTGCATTTTTTTCAGTTATGTTTGGAAAAATTTTTAAAATTCCTGTAGTGTTAGATATTAAAGATGATTGGCCGGAGACTTTTATTTATGAAAGAAAATCAAAGAAAATTCATTATCAAATTCTCTATCATTATTATCGAAATTTAACTCGATATATAACTGGTTCAATAATTGCTTGGGTGACAATTACAAAAGGATTTAAAAAATTACAAATACAAAGATTTCCTATTCTTGACAAGAAAGAGTGCTTAATATCATTCTTAACAACCCCTATCAATTTGTCTGTTTATAAAATAGACAAATCCAGTGGTAATATTGACAAAATAATTTTTGCAGGGGCATTCAGTAAAGATGTATATGATTTATCACCTCTTTTGACTAATTTGACTGATTTAAAAAATACAGTATCGATTGAATTCTATGGATGTTCTATTTTGGCAAAACAGCAGATTGATAATTTTGGCGATGTTGGATTTCAAGTTTCTTATAAAAACTGGATATCTGAAGAAGAGTTGACATCTGTATATAGGAAAGCAAGATTCGCAATGGTACCTGTAGCAGATAGACCGGATTTTAATAACAGTTTCCCAAATAAATTTATAGAGGCAATATCCAACGGTTTATGTCCGATTGTGCCTAATGGCACAATCATGGCAGATTTTTGTCGTAAATATGAGATTGGTTTAATTTATGATCGAAATTACAAAAACCCCTTTTGCTCGAAAGACTTAAAGGAGGCAAAAAATCGTATGGAGGACAAAAATCGGGTACTTTCTGCTGTGAGGTTTTTTTCACATACTCAAAATTATGATCGACTCTCTAAATTTGTTATAGAAAAATGTGAGATTAAAAATGGTTAAATGGCTAGTGATTGGTGACTTTGAAAATCGCTTTTTTGCTAATGTATTACAAAATTTCCAACCCAAAAGCGAAATTATTGTTGAAGGATACGATTACGGTTCGGGGTTTAATTTTTATTCATGGGACGATAATTATTTTTCTGAATTTGAAAAAATAATTGTAATGCCATCTGTTGTTGAGCAGGCTATTTTTGCGAAAAATGATGAGTCCTTTCAGGCTATTTCATATGAACTACTCTCCAATTTTATAGTCAATGCCCCATTAAAGAAATACTCTGATCGGTTAATTATAATTGGCCCTGGCTCTTTTTTTACGGAAATGCAATTTATCGATGACATTAATCATTGTAATTATGAGGCGATTTTAGAAAAAATTAGAGATGATTTAAAGGAGATCTCCGAAAGACTAAATATACTATTTATTGATGGGCTATCAATATCAAGACGTGTTGGATATAAAAATTCTTTTGATATCCGAAATTATCTTTTGGCAAAAACTGTAGGAACAGAGTTATATGTCCATAGTTTATGCAAAGCTATATTGAGTGGATTAATCCGTGAAAAAGACCGTATAAAGTTACTGATTTGTGATTTAGATAATACGCTTTGGTATGGCATCCTGACTGATGATGGTCCAAGTGGAGTCACGGCAAATCCAGGGGATAGAATAGGACAATTTTATTATTTCTATCAAAAAATTATATTGAGATTGGCGCAACATGGAGTAATGTTAGCTGTCTGCAGTAAAAATGATTTGCAGCTCGTTAAAGAAAGATTTTCTATGTCGCAAGAAAATCTATTGGAATACGATTCATTTGTAGTGGTGAAAGCATCTTGGCGACCTAAATCAGAAATGATTCATGAAATACTTGACGCTGTAAATTTAAGACCTTCCAATGTACTATTTATTGATGACTCTGATTTTGAGTTGGCAGAGGTGGAAAATAGTTTTCCTGGAGAAATAAATACTTTAAAAATTACTTCTGATCCCAAAAAAGTTTTGGCGGGCATTGAGTCTTTTTTCCCCCGTTTGATAGCCTCTGATGACAAAGAAAATCAACTTCGAGTAGAGTCTATACGTTTGTTTGAGGCGATGAAAGAGGAGGCTGTTGTTTCTGATGGGGGGTACGAAAATTTTTTATCCAGCCTTGAAATCAATGTACAGTTTCAGGAGGTTAATGATGATAATTTGAATAGAATAGTTTCATTAGTAAACAAAACAAACCAGTTTAATTTGAATGGGAAGGATATTTCAATTAATTCTGTAGCTCAACGGATTTCACAGGAAGATCAGTTTTTATTTTCTGTGCTATACGAAGATAAACTAGGTGCGCTTGGAGTGATAGGTGTTGTTGGGGGTAATTCGCGCGATTATTTGGTTGATATTTTTGTCATGAGTTGTCGTGTATTAGGGCGCAAAGTAGAAGATCAGATCATTAATCTTTTATGTAACAGGTTAAAGTGTCAAGAAAGTGAGTTAAAACTTTCTTTTGTAGATACTGGTAAGAATAAAAAACTTAAGGAGTTTTTATTAAATAAAGGCATGATATGAATAAATACATAGAGGATTTGCAGTTAATATTTAATATACTTTTTCAGACTCCGCCAAAAATACATGAGGACACTGATGCAAGTATAAGTGAAGAGTGGGATTCTTTTATGCAAGTCCAAATTGTTTTGGCTGTCGAAGAAAAATATTCAATACGATTTCAACTTGAAGAAATAGAGGCATTAAAAAATATTGGTGAATTTATAAAGTTGATTGAAAAATATGTTTCGTAGTTTATTGATATCAATATTATGGATTTTAGCGATATTTTTATTCATTAGTTCTCCAAAATCCTTTTTTGAGTTGGGTCTTATCTACGGTAAATTCTGATGGAAGTCGCATTTTTAATTGTTATATTTTTTTTGATTCTTTATGGCTTCAGAAATTTTTCAGATTATCGAAAAATTGAAATTGCATTATATTTATTCCTCGGTTTTTACATTTTCGGGCGATTTTATCTCGTTATAATATGCTTGCTTTTTGTTTTGTCATATTTTTATTTTAAATGGGGGGTTCGATATAGCCCAATATTCATTGGTGGAGTAATATTTATTTTATTGGTCTTAACAACTTTTTTAGTTAGTTATATTGGGTATAAGGCTCTAGGATTATCCTTTGTATTTTTACGGTTTATTGCTTTTATTTTAGATGGTGGTGTAAATAACAAAACCCATAATTTTATTAATTTATGTAATCCAGTAATGCTGATTTGTGGACCAGTCCAAGGAAATCTTTATGACGCTATGCAAAATAATGGCGGGACGCAAAGATTGAGAGATTTTATGATGAGTTCAGTTCAGTCGATATTGCTCATTTATTTTTCTTATATGTTTTTAAGGGCTTCCTTACCTAATTTAGATGCCTTTATAAGTTTATCTTGGATTCATCAGCTACTTACTTATTGGCTCTTTGGGCTAATTTTTTTAGTAGGTTTATTTTTAAATTTTTATGGATTTATAAAGCTGGTGGAATCGGGAAGAACTCTACTCGGCCTTGCAACCATTAAAAATTTTGACAAACCATGGATGGCTAAAAGTTTTGGAGAGTTTTGGCGCAGGTGGCATATTTCCTTAGGTGTACTTATTCGCCAGATTCTATTTAATCCATTAGCAATATTTTTTGGTCGTAAATATGGCGCAAAAGTTGGAATAGCTCTAGCCTCTTTCATTTCTTTTTTATTATTGGGTCTTTGGCATGGCCAAAGTATTTTTTTCTTATATTTTGGAATAATTCACGGGGGCATGGTCGCAATTGAAGGTTTTTTATCAATTAGATTACGTGCTGTATTATTTTTTTTAATTAACCCAATTTCTTTTTGCATTTTTTCATACGGTTTTTTTGTAGGTAAATAGCTTGAGAAAATATTTATTCAAATGTACTGGTGAACATTTCGATTGTTTTAGATTTCTTTTTATGGATACAAATCTAATTCATGAGGGTGAAAGAGGTGTTGTTTATGGGGCAATGTATGCAGGTTTTGTGTCGCATATAGTTGGCGCTGATTTTCCGGGGCAGGGATCTATTATTGTATCTTCCGAGTATAAATTTAAAAATAAAGCTTTTAAAAATGATGTTATTGAAGCAATAGTTATTTCGGAAAGATACTTTATGGCTAATCAATTTATGAAAATCAGTCTTGAGTTTAGAGATTTAAGTGGCAAAACACTGTATTGCCTTGTAGATTTAGTAATTGATATACGCAACTGTCAAGGCAATTTAAATTCTAGGATCTAAAATTGAAGATTTTAGTTTTCGGCGGGACTGGAGTGTTAGGTAGTAAAGTCGTTGAAGCTTTATCAAAGAAGTTTTATTGCGACATCTTTGTAATTGGGAGAAAAAATTGCCCTAAGTTGGAAGTATTAACGCGTGTTAAATTATTTCGTTTTGATTTATCGAAGCCAGAAAATTATCGAGAATTATTAGAACAACTAGATTCATCCGAAATTGTTCATGTTGTATGGGCTGTTTCTCCTTCGATAAAAGTTGGAAGTCAGAAAAGTTGGATCTCAACGGTTGACGTTGATCGCAGGGAGCTTGAGTTATTTAAAGTTTTCTGTTCTTTTGTAATGCAAGGTAACATCCAGGTGGGTTCAATGGTGGTTGTTTCAAGTGAGGCGGCATTGAGAGCATCTAAGCGAAGAGGAATTTGGGCGTATGCTGCAGGCAAAATTCTCATTCAAATTTTAGCAGAGGAATTATTTAGTGCTAAAAAATTCACGTATCTAAAGTTTATTTTTCCTGGAGTTTTCATGAGCAAGTGCTCGGATGACATAAGACGCTTGATGCAATTGCGTTGCGATAATAATGAAATTGATGAGTATGTTAATGAGATTCTTGACCATTTACCTTTGTCTAGCTAGTACTTGTTTATTTTTTTTGGGGCAGCAGAAATCTTTAGCTCCGATTATGAATAATGAATTTGCCGGCCAAGGGGCGCTAGGTAAAATGTTTGAAATTTCAGATAATAAATATCAAATTATTATTATTGGCCCATCTTATAGCCTAGTCTCCGTTGATCCTGATATTTTGTCAATCCATTTATTCGGGAAGTCGGGCCATGTCCTAAACCTTTCTCATAATTGGATGGGTTACGATGTTTCTGTTCCAATCGCAATAAAAGCAGTTGATACATTTCATCCTAAAATTTTAATTTTTAGTATTGGAGATGAAATGAGTTTCTCTACCGTTCAGCACCCGCTTGCACCTTTCTTTGCTAGTTGGGTTGCTAATCCTGCAAATGAGGTATTTACAATTACTTGGGGTCGTCATATTTCCACGCGTATTCAAGGTTTTCTTGTGGAGTTATTGCAAAAGATGAATGCTTTACCTGTTAAATATCCATCAACTAATGGAGGGATTGGTGTTAGGCAAGGTTATAACGGGCAAGCATTTCAAGCGCTTGATGTGAGTTATTTACTTGATAAAGTTAATTTTCATGAGACTTATGATTTTGGTCTAGCAAGTCAATTTGAATGTAATTGGTTAAAAACATTGATGCACAGTGCAGATAATTTGAATGTCAAAATAGTTTTTTTGGGGTTGCCTAATTTATCAAGAAACGGTAAGCAAAAACCACGACTTAATTGTGATGCTGAATTTAATGTTGATGGTTCTGTAATTATTCTCAATAAAGAAAATGAAATGATGCAATCTCAATATTTTTATAATGACAGTCATGTTAACTATAATGGTCAAGTGATAATAACTCATGCTCTAGGAAAATATCTTGAAGGTTCGCTTAAATGAAAATTTTTTTTGGTGATTCGATAATCCATGAGCGGGAAGCTTTAATACCTGCTTTTTCATCCGCCAGCCAATTTGGGATTACTCCATTTGAGGGTATCGCCGTATATAAATCTTCTAATAACATAAAAATTATAGATTTATGTAAACACGTTGATAGGCTTATGCAAAGCTCAAGTGCGGTGGGTGTCAGATCTCCTTTTTCAAAAGATAAAATACAAGAATATATAATCGAATATGTAAATTACTGTTCATCTTTATTTGATGGTGACTTCACAATAAGAGTGTTATTTATTCCAATAGAGGGAGGGTGGGCAGGTGAATTACAAGGCACACTTGCAATTAAAGGTATTGAAAGGAATAAGTCGAGGGGGGGGGCTTTGGTTGCCGCTGTAGTTAAAACTGAGAGAATAGCAATAAACAATGTGTCACCAGTAGTAAAAATTGGATCAAATTATATAAATAGTCGTTATAGTTTGCTGGACGCTCGTAAGGCTGGTGCAGATGTCTCAATTATGTGTGATCGTGATGGATTTATAGCTGAAGCAATGGGCTCGGGAATTGGTTTTATAGATTCCAAAAATCAAATTATCTTTACAAAGACAAATTATGGAAAGTTACAAAGCATCACGGGGGAGCGATTAAGAAGTATAGAAGGTATTAAGTTTCTTGACAGAAGTATCCATTCAGCTGATTTGCAAAAATTCGTAGGAGCCTTTTTATATGGAACGGCGCTAGAAGTAACCCCGTTAACTACTATTCTTATAGATGATCAAAAAATTTTATTTGACACATCTACCACTGAGAATCTTAGAAAAAAATATCTGGATCATCTTTTGATTAATTCACCAAAAGATATTACTAGATGAATTTAAAGCGAATATTTGACCTATTTCTTAGTGCATTACTATTTCCAATTTTAATTTGGCCTATTTTTTTAATTTGTATTCTTGTAGTAATCTTTGACCGAAATGTACCTTTTTTTCTCCAAAATCGCATTGGTTTAGATGGAAAGGTATTTAAATTGATTAAATTTAGAACGATGACATCATCAGATCAAATATTTAACATGACAGAAAAAGCTGGTCTAGTTTTGGGTGATGATGATCGAGTTACTAAGTTAGGTTTTATTTTAAGAAAATTTTCACTTGATGAATTGCCCCAAATTATTAATGTCATTCAGGGTGTAATGTCCTTTGTTGGTCCGAGAGCTGCAATGGTAGGGGAGATGGAGGCGCAAAATTTTGATCAAGCTCTAATTAAAAAAAGATGTTCGATAAAGCCAGGGATTACAGGGCTGGCTCAAGTAAATGGTAGGAATAAATTGTCTTGGAAGGAGAAGATGTATTTAGATATTGAGTATGTTGAAATCCAAAATAAAGGTTTTAATCTGTGTAAAGATATCAAGATATTGTTTCAAACTTTAATGATTGTGATATTGGCAACTGATGTTGTTGAAAAATTTGGAAGAGATAGTCTCAAATGATTACACCACGCTATATATTTAATTCTGAAAAATTAGTTAACAATGTTGTGAGCTTGAAATGCATGTTACCTAGCTATAAATTTGCTTTTTCAGTTAAAACTAATTCACATCCGAGTGTAGTTCAATGTTTGAGCGAATTAGGTTTAAGGCCTGAGGTTGTAAGTAATTATGAGTATGAATATGTTTCCGAAGTGTTGCAGCATAAGCATCAAATGATTATAAATGGCCCTGTAAAAACCAATGACTTGCTGTCTAAATGCATAGAGTCAGGTGACTTTATACAGGCATCCTCTCTTCGTGAGTTGCGTGTTTTAAATCTTTTGAATGCGGGGAATTGTTTGCTAAAGGTGGGTCTTAGGCTCAATATTGGTAATGAATGGGGTAAACAAGACTTTTCCAGATTTGGAGTTGAAATTAATGAGGAGTTAAAAAAAACACTCTCAAGCTTAAATAAAATTGAGGTGGTAGGAATTCATTTGCATTTACCAGAACGATCGATAAACTCATTCTATCGCCGTATAGAGTTTATGTCCCAAGCCTTAATCATTTTTAGTGATTGGGGGTTAAAAATTGAGTTTATAAATTTTGGTGGCGGTCTACCTAGTAAATCATTTGGTGGGCTCGAAGAGGTTGCTCTGTCGCTTGAAAAATTTGCTATTGAAAATCCAAACATTAAGTTTGCAATTGAGCCAGGAACTTCGATTATGGCTGATATTTTCAGTTATGAGTGTTCTGTTGTAGATGTTGTTAAGTTGGGAAATAAATTCATAATTCAAACTGATGGAAGTAGATTAGATTTTTCTAGAGCATTAACTGTCAATAGAATTTCTGGTTTATATCGACAGGGTAGATTGATTGCCGAATTTAATTTAAAGTCAGATCTTATAACTGTAAATATGATTGTCTCAGGTTCTAGCTGTATTGAGACAGATTTTATGGGTGGGATTGATGGGTTCGTTGATGTAAAAGAAGGAGATGTATTGCGTATAAATTCTGTTGGTAGTTATTCATACGTATTCAAAAGCCCTTTTATCACAACTATTCCACCAGTGTATGACTATTTAACTCGAAAACAACTGTCGCAATCTCCTACAGCTGCAGATTATATTTCTTATGTGGTGGGCAGATGAGGCTTTTAATGTTTTCAAATGATGCTGCAAGATCTTTAGCTGTTCAAAATGTGTTGTCTGACATTCCAGTAAGTTTGACCGTGATTGTAGATATTGAAAGGGATGGTAAAGCAGAGCGCCAAGATAAAAAAAGTTTTATTTCAAATCACCAGCTCAGTGATGTTGAATCTCTAAAGTTGGCTGGCGTTAAATCAGTAATTGCTCGCATTAATAAATTTAGCAACAAGACTCCTGATGAAATAGAAACTGCAATTAATTTTGGTGCGCAGGGCATAATGCTACCTTTTTTTAAATATCCTTATGAGGTTGTAGAGGCATTTAATATTGTGTCTGGGCGAGCTGAATTTATCCCATTATTTGAGACTGTTGAAAGTATATTCTGTGCGGATAAAATTTTTGATTTAGTCGATTTCTCTTATTTTCATATTGGGCTAAATGATTTAAGCCTGCAAACCAGGGCAAATAATATGTTTGAAATTATCAACACTTCCGCCTTTAAGAGCTTTTGTGCTTTAGCAACTTCAAGAGAAAGAAAATTTGGAATTGGCGGTGTTGGCAACCCATCTGATAACACAATGGATGTTCCTGCGGGCGCGGTAATTAAAAGTGGAGCTGAATTGGGGGCTACGGGATGGATTCTTTCAAGACAATTTTTTAGACTAAATCCTGGGGATTATCAAATTTCTTTAATGGAATTATATCGGAAGTATTTATTAAGTAGGCTCCAATTCTTGTCTCAAGTTCAATGATTTTTCAAGCTATTTTTGCATGATTAAAATATTCTACTATGCGTAAAATCAGTCAACGCGGAATTAACTTCTTTGCTTTATTTCTTCTGGGCTCCCCGCGTTCGTTTAAAACGTTTATTGTTTTTTCTCTTGACTTGGTACTTTGTTTTTTAGCTAGCTGGTTTGCTTTTTTCTTGCGTCTAGGTGAGTGGAGTTACTTTACCAGTTCAATGATTCTGACTGCAGTGGCATCTGCGCTGCTGGCATTACCAATTTTTTTTATTTTCGGCCTATACAAATCTATATTTCGCTACAATGGGCTTCACGCTGTGGTGTCAACAGTTTGGGCCAGTTTTTTTTATAGTATATCTTTTGCTTGTATATTCACATTTTGGGGTGTGACAGATGTTCCGAGAACTATCGGATTAATTCAACCAATTCTGCTCTTATGTCTTGTTGGAGTATCTCGCCTAGTGGCTAGGGTGTGGCTTGGGAATCATCACTATAAAACTTTACGACTAAATATTCCTAGATTGGCTCTTATTTATGGGGCGGGTCAAGCTGGCCAACTATTAGCTTCTTCCATTGCTAATAGTTTAGAGATAAAAATAGTTGGATTTATAGATGATAGTAAAAATCTCCAAGGTCATTTCCTCAGTGGGTTGAAAATTTATAGCCCGGATGACCTTGATAACATTTTAGAATCTGAACCTATTACAGATATATTATTGGCGTTACCAAATATTTCACAAAATCGACGCAACGAAATTATAACTAATTTGAAACATTATAAGTTGGCAGTGAGAACACTTCCTGCTATTAATGATATTGTCATGGGTAAGGTAACTAGCGATGTGTGCGAGTTAGATGTTGAGGACTTACTGGGCCGTGATCCGGTAAAAGCTAATTTTTCATTGATGCACCTTAATACAATTGATAAAACCATATTAATTACTGGCGCAGGTGGCAGCATTGGTAGTGAATTGTGTCGTAAGATAATTAAGTTAAAACCCAAGAAACTTCTTTTAGTTGAAAGAAGTGAGTTTGCTCTTTATGAAATTTATCAAGAACTTCAGGTTGTTTTGCGCAACAATGTCAATGAAGTGATTTTTCAAGAAAAAGGTGAGCAGCTTGCGTGGGCAGATTCAAAAGTTATCAATCAGACTTCAAATCAGTCTGAAATTGAAATTATTCCGCTATTGGCATCAGTCTGTGATGAGTATCGTATTCAAGAAATTATCAGGGTATGGAAGCCGGATACTATTTATCATGCAGCAGCCTACAAGCATGTGCCATTAGTTGAGCATAACCCGGCTGAGGGTTTGCGAAACAATATTTGGGGAACTCTTGTATGTGCTAGGGCTGCATTAGAGAATGGTGTGAGAAATTTTGTACTTATTAGTACTGACAAAGCAGTACGACCCACAAACATTATGGGCGCTAGCAAGAGATTATCTGAGATGATTCTTCAGGCTTTGGCTTCAGAAAATTTAGATACTCTTAATAAAGAAGGTGGTGAAAAAAAAGAACCTTTTTCGTCGAAGACTATTTTTTCAATGGTGCGATTTGGTAATGTTCTTGGTTCAAGTGGATCGGTAGTCCCTTTATTTCGAAAACAAATTAATAATGGTGGTCCCATCACAATAACCCATCCAGAAATTACACGTTATTTTATGACGATACCAGAGGCTGCGGAACTGGTAATACAAGCAGGTACTATGGCACTTGGGGGCGATGTATTTGTTTTAGATATGGGTGCGCCCATCAAGATTTATGATCTAGCACGACGCATGGTGGAGCTTTCAGGTTTAACTGTTTGCGATGAATTTTGTCAAGATGGTGATATTGAAATCAAAATAATTGGTTTGCGCCCAGGAGAAAAACTTCACGAGGAGCTTTTGATTAGCGGAAATCCTGAATCAACTGACCATCCACTTATATTAAAGGCGCATGAGCAGTTTTTGCCTTGGGCTACTTTAGAGTTTGAACTTCATTCCTTAAGTGAAGCAATTGCTGTGAATGATGTGACGAAGATTCGAAACTTATTGGTAAAATTGGTTAGTGGTTATCAATCTACTAGGGATGTCGTGGATTGGGTTCATTTGGCAATAGATTCTAAGAATTAATCACTTTATCAAAAAATGATTTCAAGATTTTTTTAGGGAATTTGGTTATTCGCCCATATTGTTAAACAACTTTATAAATTTATTAAAAATCTCATGATATTGAATGCATGTAATGAGGTAATTATAAAAAGTTCAAATTAATTTTATAAATAAGTAATTAAATTATGATTTTGGTAACTGGCGGTGCAGGTTTTATCGGAGGTAATTTCGCTTTGGATTGGTTAACTAATCCAACAGCTGAAGGTATTCTTAACTTAGACAAATTAACATATGCCGGCAATTTAACTACGCTCAAATCATTAGAAAAAGATACTCGTCACGTATTCGTTCAGGGCGATATTGGTGATTATGAGTTAGTGCTTTCACTACTGAAGAGGCACTCCATTCGTGCAGTTGTAAACTTTGCAGCAGAATCCCATGTGGATCGCTCGATTCATGGTCCCAGTGACTTTATTCAGACCAACGTTGTTGGCACCTTTAATCTGCTTGAGGCTGTTCGTTCTTTTTGGACAGAATTACCCAAGCCGCAGAAAGAATCTTTTCGTTTCTTGCACGTGTCAACCGATGAGGTATACGGCTCACTATCGCCTACTGATTCCGCTTTCTCGGAAACTAATCCTTATAAACCGAATAGTCCTTACTCGGCTTCTAAGGCAGCCTCTGATCATTTGGTGCGTGCATGGCATCATACTTATGGCTTACCTGTTTTAACAACCAACTGCTCCAACAATTACGGACCGTATCATTTTCCAGAAAAATTGATACCCCTTGTGATTCTGAATGCATTGGCTGGGAAGCCTTTACCTATCTATGGTGATGGTCAACAGATCCGTGATTGGTTGTACGTTAAAGATCACTGCTCAGCCATTCGTCGTGTACTAGAAGCTGGCAAGTTAGGTGAAACCTATAACGTGGGTGGCTGGAATGAAAAACCAAATCTAGATGTTGTTCATACCATTTGCTTGATCTTAGATGGTTTGCGTCCAAAAGCTGATGGGAGTTCTTATGCATCACAAATTACATACGTCAAAGATCGTCCAGGGCATGATCGCCGTTATGCGATTGATGCCTCTAAAATTGAGCGTGAGTTAGATTGGAAGCCCGCTGAAACATTTGAATCCGGTATCAAAAAAACAGTGCAGTGGTATCTCGACAATCAAGAATGGACTGACGGAGTTCTTAGTGGTTCTTATCTTGATTGGGTGCAAAAACAATATAGCAATACAACTAATCAATGATGGTTGCTTGCTAGTAACTAATGTCTAATTACTGATTCTTTTATGTCCTATTCATCCTTTGAGCTTCTAGATCAGAGTCGACCAATTTTGGTATTTGGACGAGATGGACAGGTCGGAAAAGCTTTACAAGTTTGTTTAAAAGACCTTAAGGCGCCTGCCGTTTTCTTGGGTCGCGCTGATTGTGATTTAACGAGTGAGTCTTCTATTATTGAGGTGCTTAATCGTTATCAACCTCAAGTCATTATTAATGCGGCTGCTCATACAGCAGTTGATAAATCAGAAACAGAGCGAAATCTGGCTTTTACGATTAATGCCAAAGCCCCTGAGTTAATGGCTCGTTACATTGCAAATGTGGCACATGGTATTTTGGTTCATTATTCAACGGATTATGTCTTTGCCGATACCAAACAAGATGCTTACTTTGAGATTGATTCAGTTGGACCTATTGAGCATTTAAATGCGTACGGTCAGAGTAAGTTGGCAGGCGAGCAGGCGATTGAAGAAGTTTTTAACTTAGTTCATGATTCTGTTCACGCAAGTTACGTAGATAAGTTTTCAAGATATTTTATTTTGAGAACGTCGTGGGTGTATGGTGACGGTGGTAATTTTATTCGCACAATGTTGCAATTGGCCCGTGAGCGTGATCAGTTAAAAGTGGTAAGTGATCAAGTTGGCGCACCAACTTCAGCTCAATGGTTGGCTGAGATTGGTGTTCAAATGGCAGGATCTAGAGTTGAATCAGGAATTTATCATGCGGTACCCGATGGGGAAACCTCTTGGCATGGTTTAGCTTTATTTGCCATAGAAACTGCGGCGAGTTATGGAGAGCGTATTGAGGTCAAGTCTGAGAACGTCTTGCCAATACCTGCGACTGATTATCCGGTTCCGGCAAAAAGACCCTATAACTCTCGTTTGAATAATCAAAAGCTTAAACAAGCCCTTTCTAGCATGGCCTTTACTGCTAAATATCCTCATTGGCAGGGTCAAGTTCAAGATTACATCAAAGATTACGTAACTTCTTCACTTAAAAGCTGATTCACTAAGTCAATTAATAGTCTGATATTTCGTCAAAATAGGATTTTTTGGTACCAAATACTGGATAATTACACAATTATTTCTATTTGAGTCAATGCCATATGAATAAGATTCAACGTAAGGGCATCATCCTTGCAGGAGGTTCTGGGACACGTTTATACCCCGTAACACAGGCTGTATCAAAACAATTAATGCCTGTTTACGACAAGCCCATGGTTTATTACCCATTGACTACTCTGATGTTAGCTGGCATCAAAGATATTTTATTGATTTCAACCCCACAAGATACACCTAGATTTACCGAATTAATGGGTGATGGCTCGCAGTGGGGTCTTAATATTCAGTATGCTGTGCAGCCGTCACCTGATGGTTTGGCACAAGCTTTTATCATTGGTAAAGACTTTGTGGCTAATAGCACTTCAGCACTGGTGCTGGGTGACAATATTTTTTATGGCCATGAATTAGTCAATCAATTAAAAGCAGCCAATAATCGTAAGGCTGGCGCCACTGTTTTTGCCTATCACGTCAATGATCCAGAGCGTTATGGCGTTGTTGAGTTTGACGATTTATTCAAGGCCTTATCGATTGAAGAAAAGCCGCTAAAACCAAAAAGTAATTATGCAGTCACGGGCTTGTATTTTTACGATCAACAAGTGTGTGATATTGCTAAATCGATCAAACCCAGTGCTCGTGGTGAATTAGAAATCACAACCATCAACGAAGCCTACTTGAATATGAATCAACTTCAAGTTGAAATCATGGGCCGGGGTTATGCTTGGTTAGATACCGGAACGCATGATTCATTATTAGATGCAGCTGGATTCATTGCTACTTTACAAAAGCGTCAAGGACTGATGGTGGCTTGCCCAGAGGAGATTGCCTATCGTCAAGGTTGGATAAGTGCTGAACATGTACTTAAGTTGGCTGCGCCTTTAAAGAAAAATTCCTATGGTCAGTACCTAGAAAAAATGCTTACAGAAAGAATTTAATGCCCATCGTTGCCACACCAACAGCTATCCCAGATGTGTTAATTATCGAACCCAAAGTATTTGGAGATGATCGAGGATTTTTTTATGAATCCTTTAATCAGAACGAATTTAATGAGGTTGCTGGTCGCGAGGTCAATTTTGTTCAAGATAACCATTCAAAATCAAAAAAAGGGGTTTTAAGAGGTTTGCATTATCAAATGACCAATACTCAGGGTAAGTTGGTAAGGGTTATTGCAGGTTCAGTCTTTGATGTAGCTGTGGACTTAAGAAGGAGTTCAGCAAGCTTCGGGCAGTGGGTTGGGGTAGAGCTAAACGCAGAAAATAAAAAACAATTATGGGTTCCAGAGGGTTTTGCACATGGATTTTTAGTGCTATCTGAGGAGGTTGAGTTCCTATACAAAACGACTGATTATTGGAATGTTGGCGCTGAAAAATGTATCGCGTGGAATGATCAGTCGATGAAAATTGAGTGGCCTCTAATGCAAGGTGATATGCCCAGTTTAAGTTTGAAAGATGCGCAAGGGCTTTCATTCGAAGATGCACCAAAGTTTGCTTAATTCTTGGGAGTAACAAATGTCGAAAATTTATGATTGCTTTACGTATTTTGATAACGACAGGCTCTTGAAGTTAAGACTTGAGACGCTTTGGGATACAGTTGATTATTTTGTGATTTGCGAGTCAGAGTTAACTCAGGCAGGAAAACCCAAGCCGATTAATTTCAAACTGGAAAACTATCAAAAGTATGAATCAAAAATAAGATATCTTTTAATAAAAACAGTTGAGTATCCTCACGATACAGACGATCACTGGGAAAACGAGAGATTTCAAAGAAATTATTTGGTAAACGGATTTAAAGATGCTTCTGATTATGATTGGATCATTATTTCAGACATTGACGAAATACCTAAGCCTCAGTCAATTTTGTCTTTTGACCCCCAGAAATATTTGAGAGCAAAATTTGATCAACGTTGTTATTACTATTACATGAATAATTTGCATGTTGATCAAGTGGGTAATCCAGTCATGTGGGATTTCAGCAAGATCACGACATATGGTGCCTTTAAGGAGGTATTTGGGCAACTAGAATTGGTGCGTTACTACAAACCTAAGGGGTTATTTGGAAAAATCAAAAAATTCTGGGTTAATAAGTTTAAGACTCAAACTCTTGATGATTCTGGATGGCACTTCACTTGGATGGGTGGGGTTGATAAGATTATCTTAAAGCTTGAGAGTATGGTTCATCAGGAGTTTAATTTACCTGAATTTAAGAACCCACAAAAGATATTGCATAGCATTCGTAATGGGCAAGATATTTTTGGTCGAGACTTGTTTTATAAATTGCAGCCTATTGATGATCAGTTTCCGCCATACCTGCTAGCACACACAAAAGACTATGAAGACTGGTTTTTGTCAGAAAGGGAAGATCTTGTCTAGATTTTCTGAAATTATGACCGCTAGCTTTTTAATAGGAGGTCGTTACTGGGCTTATCTTAGCGTTAGCTTGGTGGTGATTTTTTCTTATCTACGTCAAGATTTGTTCTTTTGTGATTATGCAATTATTTGGGATGCCGCGTATCGCATGAGCGAAGGGTATACCATCTATAAAGATTTTTATACGCCCACTGGCCCAGTTTCATTTTTCTTGCCCTATCTGTCATTCAAGATTTTTGGGTATAGCTATACAGCATTAAAAATTGCACAAGTAGTTATAAGTATCAGCATTCTCTTTGCCTATAAATTTCTGTTAGATGCAGTCGCTGATAATTCTAGAATTAAATCAGTAAATTACTGGATTTTTTTGTTACTGTTTGTTCTTCCCTTGGGATTTCCTTGGTACAACACAACAGCTTTGATGTTTTCCTTATGGGCTGCAGTACTTGTTGTTAAGGGGCAATCCTACCTTAATGTCATTGGTGCTGGTTTCTTACTAGCATTGTCAATTTTATCTAAGCAAGATTATGGGTTGATGGGCCTAGTGGTGTGCCTAGGGCTTGTTTGGGCTAAAGAATTTCAATTTAGATTCAAGACTATTGCTTATAATTTTCAAAGAGATTTGTGGAAAAGTTTAATACTGATAACAGCTTCGATTGCGCCAATTGCTCTATACGCTCTCGTTTCACAGGATTTTGCGCAGTATTTTAATTTTGGATCACAATACGATGGTACGGCTAGCCGCCTAAGAAACTTATTTGGTACAGGCACAAGTTATGTATTCTTTACTTCAATCCTAATTGGCCTTTATGTGTACTACAAGCAGCCCACCTTATTAGTCGCCTTATCAATTTTACTTTTGGTGTCTGCAAGTGTAGTGCGAGCAACAAGTGGGCTTTCACACATTTCTGCCACTTTTTATGTGGGCGGGCTAATAACTATTGTTTACTTCTTATGGAAGTCTGTAAATAATAGAAAATTACTTTTACTAATAAGTCTCCTTGTGATTCCTCTGACTTTATTCATCATGGTAAAGCCAGTAAGAAACTTTGCGAGTTTGGTCAGTGTGTCATTGACACATAAAAACGTTCTAAATTTTAATTTTAGTCGGATTAATGAAAAGAGCCTAAGTAATTACTTTTCTAGCCAAGTTTCACCCATGTACCTAAATCATGATTCGGTAATTTTTTCTAAATTGGCGAAAGAAAAAATAGATGAAATTAAAAAGAATAAAGTGCCTGTATTTTTAAACGCTAGTGAACTTACTTTTTTAAATCATTATGTAGGTATCGATGCTCCAAAGGGAATGCCCCTATGGTTTCATGAAAATATAACATTTGGTAAATCAGACTATTCAGTACTTGAAAAAAAGCTTGATCACTTATCACTGGATATAGTTATTTTAGATGTAAGCCAAGATTTTTTACTTAGATACTTGAATAAAAATGGGTATATTGAATTATCTACTGGGAAATATTTATCACCACTTAATCGTAATTTACTTTTATACGTAAAGAAGCCAAATGCAGCTAAACCTACTTAAGCCATATATCGTTGTATATATTTTTTTGGGATTAGCCATATTCCGCATTTTAATTTCAGATTTAATCCCAGTAAATTGGGATGGTCCGATATTTATAGATGGTAGTTATAGAGTTTATCTTGGCCAGATACCGAATAAAGACTTTTCCGCTCCACTGGGGCCATTAATATTTCTTAGTGGTGGATTTGGTATGTGGATAAGTACCCCATCAATATTGGGAATGAATCTTGGTTTAATCCTTTTTGTTTCGATAATAGCTGCGATTTTTATATTTTTATTTTGGCCAGATTTAAAGAAAAAAACTGAGCTAATAGATTTAATTTTTTTTCTAGTTATATTTTTATTGTTATTTAGCCCCAAAATTTTAGGTGGAAAGCCCTTTAGCTTGGCTTATACAGGTTATTACAATAATATTTCATATGCTATTTTAACGGGCGTTACATATTTTTTATATGCATCAAATTACTGCCAAGATGCGAAGAGAAACTTTTTATTAGGATTACTTGTCGGCATACTTTTGTATGTAAAGTTAGTTTTTTTTCTGGCCTCAGTTTTAATTTGCTACTTTTTTATAATAAAGTACCGAAAAAACCAAATAATAAATTTTAGCCTTGGACTTTTAACCTCAATTTTTATATTGGTTCTGATGCAAGACGGAATAAATTTTTTTTTAAAAGATCAAATGCTAGTTTCGTATTTGCGCATGAAAGAAAATCCTTATTTCTCGCTTGAAAGATTATGGAACTTTTTTAAGCATACTTGGATAGACATCCTAATTTTTATAACGATACTTATCGTTTCTTTAAAAAAGACAAAGAAATTTTTTGTTATTGGGGTTTTATTGTTTATTTTTGAGTACTTTTTAAGTATGGCAATAATGCAGAAGCCCGTTCACATTACAGGCATAATTTTTGCGCTTGTTATGATTAAGTATTCTGAATCTAATGTTCAAGAAAAAATATGGAATCAGTTTAAATGTAATTTCTTGCATATTTTTTTGATTGGAAAATTTTTATTAAATAGCATGTTGTGGATTCCCTTTTTGTTAATAAATTTTTCTTTTCCCACTTTTAATGTTGAGAATTCAAAATTAATCTTAAAACATTCAATTTCAAAGCACATACATAACTGGGATTTTGTTAAATATATTGCTGATTGTGAGACAGAATGCAAGGAAATACTGATTGTAGGTCAAAATAATATTTTTAATTTTTATTTAGATTTAAATCCAGCGAAGGGGAGGTTGCTTTACTGGCAAAAGGGGGTTACTTTTTCAAAAGAATTGATTGATTCTGAGAATTTTTTTTCTAAAGATTTAATTCTAAAAGATGTATCAAGAATAATTCTTGCAAAAGGTTTTCATCATGAATCCTCAAAAGAATTTATCGAGATATACGGTAAGAATTTAAGAGAAAATTTCTCACTAAAAATTGAAAATGATGAAGTCAGCGTGTATCAGATAAAAAATTGAATTTAGCCTTATCTTTGTACAGATAGCCGATATTTTTCAGCATCCCAGTTAAACAAATCTAGTGAATCATTCTCCGATAGACTCTCGATGGTGGAATAGTCATCAATACTGAATAGAACATCAAAATAACATCTAAGTTGAGCAAGCTGAGCTTTCGTGTGATTTTTACTTATGTAACATCCATTGGAAGCTTCGAAGAAGATAACTGGTTTACATTCTTTTTCAGATTCTTTAAGGCTTAATTTTGAACTAAAAGTTGGACGCATACCCATAAAAACTAAATGATCAGGGTAGATACGCCAATTTTTTTCTAAGGTCTCCTGAAAAATACTTTCTGAAATTAATTTTGAGATAACTGGATGATTGAAATGTAAATAATTAGGTATGTCAGATATCTTTAGCTCTGAAGAGTAACTATCTTGTTCATCTAATTTGCCATCTGAAAAGAGACTTAATGTTTTTAATATCAAATTTTTAAAAGATTCAAATTCATCTTCAGCGACAATAAGGCCATGATTCTTAAGAAAGTACACATTTGCACTAGAGTTAAGATTCTTTGAAATATTAATTGCTTCTGCTAATTCTTTTCCAGGCTTATGGTAATCAATTAAATTAAATATGATTGAACTATTTTTTAACTTTTCTTGAATTAATAACTTCCAATTTTTTTGAACAAGGACTGATAGTACTTTGATTGGATGTAGATGAATGACATACTTTTGAGGTAGCAAGGCATGCATAGAAGTTTCAATGGAGGGCTTTAAGCCATTTTGACTGTAATTTATCAGGTCAACATCAAAGTTATTTTCTTTAAGTTCGTTGAGATAATTGCTTCTATTAACTTCAACAAAAATATTTTTATATTGAGCGTCACTTAGCCACATTCCTGATGCTTTTATAAATAGGCTATCTTCTGATTTCCAAGAATAGTTTCCTCCAGCTCCCTGAGAAAGTAGGGGATTGCTTCCAAGTTTTGCACAGAGTTCTGCGCCTTTTACGTGATCATTGTAAGTGTCAAGCATGAGTGGGAATTTGATTAATAAGGGTTGTAACTGATTCAAAGCTTTCAAAAAATAAATCAGCATCACCAGGGACTACGCCAGCATGGATTTTTTGTAAGGTTGTAGCACCTATTGCAGATTGAGCGCCTTGAATATCGTTAATAGGATTATCACCAATCATCCAGATATTTTTTCCTTTAGGTGAGATTTTTTCAATGCAAATTTCAAATGGGGCTGGATGAGGCTTGTCATAAAGTGACTCTTCACTTGTAACAATATAGTCAAAGTCATTATCAAGTCCGAAATAAACAATTTTTCTAAATTGTATTTGAGCTGTTAAATCAGTAATGATGGCTGTTGGTATCCCCAAACGTTTTATCTCTAATAGTAGCTCTTTAACGCCGCTAAATAAGTGGGCATTACTTAGAAATGTCCTCCAGTAGGTCTGCTCAAGATCAAGGGTCCAAAGTGTTTGTGATCCTAGGCCCATTAGCTCAAGCATGCGTTGCATGTATAAAAGGCGGCTATGAGAAGAGGCAGTCCCTTCTAACCTTTTTTTAACTTCAGTACGTGCTTGATTAAAGGCATTTCTAAAGTCTGATTCTGTGATTGAAAAAGATCGTGTTACCTTATTTTCAACAGCTAGCATGCCAGCTTTATGGGCTGGTTCATACTCATAAAGAGTATTGTCAGTATCAAAAAGTATGGCATCAGGCAATTCTATAAATTTATCTTTATGTACTATTTTCATAAAATTCTTCTTTTGCTAAGAACTTGGTTAATGTGACAAAAGACTACTAATTGCATGATTCCAGCAATTCCATCCTGCCATTGTGGGGCATCATCCAAGAATTCATAGAGGTTTGGCCCTAAAATTTTAGCGGCCATTTCAATATCTTCATGGGTGCAGTCACCCTCTATCATTAAGTGAATTTGGTTGTGATCAGGCTCAGTTTCAATTTCAACATGAAGACCACAAATTCCTACCAAAGTTCGGGTAATTGATAACTCATTAAATTCACTTTTAGAGGTGATAGAGAGCTTCAACTTTTTTAATGGAAATGAAGTGTCATTTAAGGAGAGTTGGTTGACTGGTTGTAATTTAAGAATCAAATCAGCTGAGTGCATTTGGGGCTTAATAAATTTAGAAAAGTCATTAAGTCTTGCATCTAAGCTGGCCATCACTTTTTCAATAGAATGGCCGCGTTCATGAACATCACGTTGAATTTTAAAAAATCTTCTTAATGATTCATCAATATCTAAAAATATTTTTAGATCATAACTTTCTCTAAGGATTGGAAGATATAAGGCATGAAGACCACTAGCAATAATAATATTCTCGCCTTTAATTTTTTTAGGCTTGTCAAATTTACCGGACTCGTGGTTGTAGTGACTTGAAATAATAGAACGTCCAGAGCATAAATCAATTAAATCTTTGGCATATTTTTCTAAATTATTTGCCATGGGATTTAGGTGAGTCATTACCTGCCACATTGGTTTTTTTCTTTCCCATAAATGGTAATCGTCACCAGAGACATGGGTAATGGAGTTATACCCAAATATATCCTTGATATGATTAACTAAGGTATCTTTGCCGGCACCAGAATCTCCTGCAATTCCAATCACAAGTGGTTCCTTGCTGAACTTGAAAAAGACATTCTTGTTAATGAGTTCTTCGTACAAATTAATAATTAGAATTAAGCCAACCGAGACCATGGCCGTATGAATGATGGAGAGTAGCCAAGGAGAATTAATTTGTCCTTGTAATGATAAATCGACATGTTGGCCATTAATAAGAACTAGCAATATATATAAAATCGAAAAACCACTTGTCCATAGAATGGCTTTTGCCTCTTTTCTTGCTTGATATTGGGCAAGAAGTGGTAAGCACCATATAAACCAACCTGGCGATGCCGGAGTAAGCAAAACGATGATTAGGAAAGTAATACCTATAAAGGCAAGTAATAAGTCAAGATTAACTCTACGAATTTGCCAGAAAAAATATAGTAAAACTATGTACGCTAGTGGAACAATATATATTGCAAGACCATCCGCAAGAGTTATGTTGAATGAATAGACTTTTAATACCTCTGGATTATTAAAAATCATAGAAGACATGCTGGGATTTAATGCGAGCGGGACTGCTAGTGTCAAAAGGATAGCGGATGTGTAATAAAGCAAACCTCTAATTTTCTTTAAAGAACTATGTTTATTGAGGTAATAAATCATTATTAGGGGTACCGCTAGAATCATGCTCAATTTAGCTGATAAAGCAATTGCGAGTACCAGTGTTCCCCATAGCCACTTATTGTGCTTTATAAATAACACAG
>JACCDN011116813.1_pt1 | contig 36864 bp, 37 predicted proteins | sample 7441691 | NCBI WGS metagenome assembly JACCDN01 (sample SAMN15323439, study PRJNA562643) | freshwater metagenome | isolation source: river surface water | place: USA:Blue River Watershed | collected 2017-08-16
AGGTACAGGGCAACCAACCGCAGGTGTAGGTGCAGTGGGTGTCCAGGTGTATGTTGTAGTAGCTTGGTTGTTAAAAGCTGGGGCCCAAGTTCCAAAAGCCCCATTTTGCGTAGAAACTGGGAATACCAAATTGCCATTGATACAAACATTGGATGCAATATTGAAAGAAGGCGAAGAGTTGGGTACAATGGTTACGGTAACTTGAATGACCTGATCACAGGTTGTATCATTGGGCGTAAATGTATAAGTGGTGGTTTGTTGGTTGTTGAAAGTTGCTGGCAGCCAAGTACCCGCAACTCCATTCAACGAAGTGGTGGGCAATGTATAACTTGTCCCTTGACAAAACGGCCCCACATTTCCAAAGAACGGATACACGATTTCCGTCAGGCTAATCGTAGAATCATTAGACGTATTATTCGTAAAATTACTCTCCGGGTAAACCCCCAACTGCGTCGCATTTTGATTTACTACCATACTCAAAGAGAATGGGCTAGAAATACCCGTAGGAATTGTCACCAGTGTGCTCAAACTAAGACTATCACCCATGAGAATATTCGAAGGGAGCAAAACTGTAGAGATCAAAATACTGTCATTCACAAATACCGAAACCGGCGTACCTGCCAGCAAGGTATCGTTGGAATTGACATTGTACACGGTATAATCCAGAGTCAAGTCTCGATTCTGGCATATGTCTTGACCTGTAATACTGTCAAGTGAAATAGTTGCATCGGGAAGCTCAGATTGAATGGAGGTAATGATGGTGGAGAGATGCCTTGTTAAATAGGAATTCATGGTAATTTGAAAACTTGTATTTCCGACATTTACATAATTATTAATGGAATAAGTGTCCACATCAATGTTCCAACTAGAATTACTACCTGTAAAACTGTTTGTGCTGTTAAAAGGATTATTAGCAGGATTCTGAGCGTTGCTCAAAGTATTGCCATTTACTTGTATTGACTCATTTAGGTAAGCATTTGGGCTACCGTTATATGCGATATAAGTCATCTTAGCACCGGCAGTATTAGTTATGTTAAGATTTGAAATTAAAAAAGTATTAGTAAGAGGATTTCCTGCCCCTCCTAAAACTTTATGACCATTGTAAATATTGATTTGCTTATTAGAAAGCGTAGGGGTCGAATAAACCACTATCAAATTCCACCCTGAAAAAGGTATGTTCTGTCCACAAAAGCAATTCCCTATCATTTGAACAAAAGGATTTAAATCAAAATTAGTTACCTGATATAAACCATTTCCTGAGGATTGAACCATTGAGGTTACGTCTTTGACTGCGCTGAAAGAATAGCAAGGAGAAGAACAAGGTGGACAAAGATTAACAACATTCAATATGTCAGGTTGTAAATTAACACCATTTAGCGCAATTGTAGTACTTTGCCCATTAGATACACCAGCCCAAATGATGTATGCACCAACAATAGTTTGATTTGCAGCGAGTGATAAGGTTGTTGATGAACTTGTTATAAAAGAACAAGGACCTATAGAAATTGCGTTATCATCATTTCTATGTGATTTACCTATAATCGTATAATCGTATGGTCCATTGAATTGTTGGTAAAGCGAATGTGGTACTCCGTTCTGTGCATAACCAAAAACACTTGTAAGGCAAAACAACACCAAGAATCTTAAATATGTCTTTTGAAAACAATTCACAACAAGTTTGTTGGCATGTAAAATTCTAAAAGTATTTTGTTTCATCAGCAATTTACTACCTCACCAAACTCACACTCCCCACAACCTCAAACACCTTCTCAAAGCCTTCTTCAATGAACACCAGCTTATAAGTATACATGCCGTCAGGTGACATGCTAGCGCCATTTGTGGTGTTAACAGTGCCGTCCCAGCCCTTCAACGGGTCTTGGCTTTCGAAGATGATTTCTCCCCAGCGGTTGAAGATTTTTAGGTTGTAGCTTTGAAGTGTAAGACTAGGTGAGAAGATGGGTAAAAATACGTTGTTGAGCGCGCTACCGTTAGGTGTAAAGGCGTTGGGTACATAATAAATTGGGTCTTGCTCGACTTGTACGATTTGTGAATTTGAGTCTGTACAGCCGTTGCTGTTGGAAATTTGTAGGGTAACGGTATAGGATCCTGCCTTTTCTGGGAAAGTATGAATAGGTGAGAACTCCGTACTCAATGCCGAACCGTCACCAAAATCCCAAACCGAATTTGCAGTACTTAATGAGTTGTTTTGTAAGAGCGTTGTTGGGGCGATGACAGGCAAGGGATTGTTTTGGATCTCAAAATCAGCCACCGGGTTAGGGTCAAAGCAAATAGCATCCGTTTGCGTGAGGTTGGCCGCACAACCAAACTGGTTGGTCGCCGTGAGGCTCACATCATAACAACCTGGTTGGGTATAAAGGTTAAATAGTGTATTTGCATTGCTGCTCGTTACTGCATTGCCAAAACTCCAGTTGTAAATGGTGTTGGCTTCAACTTGATTATTCGTAAATGCAATACTTAAAGGCAAACAGCCTGACCACGCAGGAATGCTGAAGTCCAGGGCAGGGTTTGGGTTTACAATGAGGTGCAAGTTCAAAACAGAATCACAACCATATTGGTTTGGGTAAGTCACCGAAGTGCTGGTAGCACCTGTTAACGTTTGCCCATTCCAAACAAGTGGTAATTGGTTTTGGCAGAGTGTAATGGTGTCAAAACTTTCGTGGGTTGGATTGACAAATAAAGTGTAATTGAAGTTGGTTGCACACACTGTAGCGTCAGGGACGAAGGTATAGACTGTCGTTTGTTGATTATTCAGTGCTGGTGTCCAAGTTCCACTCACGCCATTGTTTGCTACTTGGGGTAAAATGATCGCTTCAGATTGGCAGATGGCTGAAGGTAAATTGAAGCTCGGGTTGAAGAGTGGTGCAATAAATATGGTTTTTTGTACAGGAGGCGTACAAGTGTTTATGTTTGATGTAAATGTGTAGGTTGTTGTTTGTTGATTATTGAACGCTGGTGCCCATGTTCCAGAAATGTTGTTATTGGAGATGGTCGGTAAAGAATAACTTGTGCCAAAACAGAAGGTGTCCTGGATGGTAAATAAAGGCGTAACAGGCATATTGATCCCAATGGAATAAGTCCCGTCTACAGGGCACACAACACCTTGGTTAATATAAGTTAAGCCATTGCTACTTGGTGTAAAAGTATAACTAGTGGTTTGCTGGTTGTTAAACGGCTGAGACCACGCTCCAGAAAGCCCTTCATTGGAGAGCGCAGGCAGGGTGTAGGTATCGCCAATACACAAAGCCGATGGCAAACTGAAGCTCGGTGTAAAGCTTGGTGCTACAAAAACGGCATGCGTTGCCGTTGCAGGGCAACCGCTCATGACGTTGTAAGTTGTGGGCGTAAAAGTATAGGTAGTTGTAGCTTGGCTATTGAAAGCGGGAGACCATGCGCCGTTGATGCCATTCGAAGACTGCGATGGCAAGATGAAACTTGATCCAAAACAGACTGAATCAATGATGGCGAAAGTGGTTGGGGTCTGAGCAATGATGGTAACTGTATGTTGTGCAATCGTAGGGCAACCTTCTGCCGGTGTAGGCGCTGTAGGTGTCCAGGAGTAAGTTGTGGTAGCCTGGTTGTTAAAAGCCGGCGCCCAAGTACCAAATGCCCCATTGGTGGTAGATAATGGAAAATTTAAACTTTCACCTACACAGATTTCAGTTGGAAAATTAAAAAATGGAGCACTAAGGGGTACAATATTTACCGTTAATTGAATGATTTCATAACAAAGTGTGTCATCGGGCGTAAATGTGTAGGTAGTCGTTTGTTGATTGTTAAAAGCCGCCGGAGACCAAGTACCCACCACATTATTTAAAGAAGTATTAGGCAGAGTATAGCTCGTTCCCTGACAAAACGAAACAACGTTGCCAAAGAAAGGAAAAATAGTTTCTGTGAGGCTAATTGTTGAGTCATTAGAGGTGTTGTTTGTCAAATTACTTTCCAAAAACACGCCAAATTGTGTCGCATTTTGATTCACTACCATACTCAAAGAGAAAGGACTAGAAACACCATTTGGAATGGTCACAAGTGTGCTTAAATTGAGGCTGTCATCAATCAAAATATTTGAAGGAAGCAATACCGTAGAGATCAAAATACTGTCATTAACGAACACTGAAATGGGCGTTCCGGCAAGTAAGGTGTCAGTAGCGTTGAGGTTGTACACGGTATAATCAAGCGTCAAATCTTGGTTCTGACAAATGTCTTGACCTGTGATGCTGTCGAGCGATATAGTGGCGTCCGGAAGATCTGCATAAATATGGGTGATCAGCGTAGACATATGAATATTGTTGAATGGATTATATGCATAAAAAACGGCACTGGTATCACCTGCGTTTATGTTATTTGAAATGTCGTAAGTATCCACATCGATTTGATAAGTTGGGGTGCCAGGCGAACTAATATGGGTACTGTTGAACGGATTGTTTGCAGGGTTTTGCCCATTGCTTAAATTACTACCGTTGAACTGTACACATTGGAAAGGACCACCATAGTAGGCGGTTCCATTATAAATGATATAACTCATCTTCGCATCGGTCGTGTTTGCCACTGTTAAATTAGGGACAGTAAAAGCGATTGCTGTTCCAGGACAAGTCAAAAACCCTTCATAAATATTCAATTGTTTTGAGGGTAGGCTAGGGTCAGAATAGACCACAACCAGGTTCCAACCTTGGTAGTAGGTGGATGTATAATATAAAGAATTGTAGTTATATGGAAGGTTGGCAACTTGGTAAGTGCCGCTGCCATAACTTTGAACGTAGCTCGTGACATCTTTCATTGCTTTGTAATGGTAGATCGGTGTGCCAATTGAAATACTGAGCGGTTGAATGGTGTCGGGAATAATAGTGGTTCCGTTTAACGTCAGTGAATTATTGGCGCCATTTCCAATGCCAGACCAAACTAAATAGGCACTTACAACTGTTTGGTTAGGCGCAAGCGTTAAAGTAGCAGACGAGCTCGTCAGTAAACTTGAGGGGGCTGGGTCGTAAACAAAATACCTATCAAACGGATTGTGAGATTTCCCAATGATCTTATAACCATATGACCCATTGAATTGCTGATACAAGTTCAGGGGAAACCCGGCGGTACCGTACAAAAATTGGGATTTACCGACGCTAGGTAATAGCATCAGCATTAATCCAACAACGATCCTTAAAAATGTCTTTTGAAAACAATTCATAACTAAATATAAAACAAGCTATTGCATGTAAAGTTCATTGCACGATTTAAAACTAATTTACCACAAATTTGAAGCAACTTTTTCATAACCTCACCAAATAAGAAACATTAAGCCCACCACTGTACCAACGGCCGCTCACGGGGGTATCAGTGATTTTCAGAAGGCCATAGCGGAAGGTAGGTTCAACTTTGATGCGCATGATTGGGCTGATGTGCATTTCAAGACCAGCGCTAATGGTAGCGAACAGATTGAAGCGGTTGTAGGGGTCGTTGGATATAAAAACTTGCCTAGTGGTAGTGTCTTTGTAATAACCAATATAGGTGCGGCTCTGCTTGATTAAAAAGGCACTAGACAATCCCGCACTTGTGGTTAGGCGTATTTGGTTTTCACCAAAACTGAAGTTGACTTTTGTTGGAATTTCTAGGTAGTCGTAATGAAGAATAAACTTGAAACTTTCAGGTACAAAAGGGTCAATTATCGCACCCTCCGTGTCAATCTTTTTTGTTGAAAATCCTCTGTTGGCGTATTGTATTCCGGCCTGAAAACCAAATCTGTCATTGACGTTATAGCTCAAATGGAGCCCACCCGTATAGCCTAGTTTGACCGTTTCGGTTTCATTTCTATGATCGATAACCTCAGACCAAAGTTGGTAATCTTCATGAGTGAGTTCAAGATCGTTTATGATTGAACGGTAGCAAATTTCAGGGGCAGCAGAAATACTAATTTCAAATCGCTGCTGAGCAAAGCCCATGAAGGCCAGTAGGGTAAAGGTGAGTAGGTGTAGGTATCGCATGTGCTGGTTTTACATTATTCTAGACGAATTCTTTCACAATAGTTGCCTTGGGTAGTGGTTAAGCTAAAAATAAAGGGCTCATTTAGTGCCTTCAGGGCAAGAGTAAAAACAAGTAAGGTGATAAATTTCATTCGATTCAAGGTCGATTTTATTTCACGATGAAAGTGAAACATTCTTTTTTATAAAATTCGATATTTGTTCCTTCTATTGCAGGGTCGGGATGCATTATTTGTTCGTACAAATGATAATTGGTTAAATGTGAACCGTCAGGTTGTTTGTTGATCGGAAAACGAATATCCGTAATGATTTCTTTTTCACACTCTGGGGTAAGGTCTTGTTCGTTGAAAGAACCCAAACAAGCGATATTCGTAAATGTTGTCCACGTCGGAAAATAAACAAAGCGACCTTTTTCTTTACAAATGATGCCCAGTTTATAATGGTATTGAGCGTTGGTATAATTGTAAACATATTGAACACCATAATACATTTCATATTGCGTGTATTCTGGTTGGTATATAGCTTCAAATGAAGGCCAACCACTTACATTATTTCCAGCAAGATTAACAGTTGTGTCTGTTATTTTTTTGAATGGAATAAAGGTGGGGTAAAATTCAAAATTTTTCAAGGTAATCGTTTGATTGAAGGATTTTCCATCAAAGTTGTTGTTATAACGCACATTAAAAACATCCGAAAAGTTCGGTTCAAACCATATCGTATCACCAATTGCATAGCTTTCCTTCACAGGGTAAACAGAAACCGGATGTTCAATTTGATAACTCCTCGAACATTTCTTTTTACGCGGTTTACAAGCAGTGGTTGTAAGCAATAAGAAGCTCAAAAAATAGAGTGTTAACTTTTTCAAAATAAGGTTAATTTGTTGGTTCTGAGAATAGAACAAAGAAGCAACGGCAAAAGTTACAGCGAACGAATACCTCGTTTAAAAATCTATTCCAAACGAATACGCTCACAAAAGTTGCCTTTCTCAGTCTTCATTTGAAACAAATAAATTCCAGGTGTTAAATCGCTTAGATTGACTGAAGTGCTCTTCGGGTCAAAACTTTTTATGCGTTTACCGGTGTAGTCGAGTAGGTCGATGGAAAGGAATTGCTCGGCGTTGTTGTTTTCAATGGTGATGAAATTGGAGGTGGGGTTGGGGTAAATGCTCAGTTTGTTAGGGGACTGCTTGTCAATGATGTCTAGTGTAGCATTCAGCCTAACGCCCCAACAGTCAAATACCCCTTTGCTCGGACAAGTTTTGTCATTGGTGTCGTCACCGTTGGAACTCATCAATATGTTCAATTCAGTTTGATTTGCATTTAAGCGGATCCAAACATTTACTTCGTATTGAATTGTTCCAATCGTTTGATCTGCAAGCACGTTAAAACCAGGGTCTAAGAGATAAATCCAAATATCACTATTCCCGATTTCTTGTTCCGACTGAAATTGATTTGAGGTAGATTCTGTTGTAGTCGCAATGCATAAATTTCCATTGGGCATTTCTATAAAGCGTCCTTCGTGTTCATACAAGTTTCCTCCGATTGTTTTCTGCTGAATGATATTTAACTGCTCATCCAATTTTAGAATCCAATTATCATTTTCACCGTATGAATTTTCTGTTTTTAAACCCGATATATTTGACCAACTAGTAGCTAGAATGAGCAATTCACCATTCATGCTCCACAGTACATCGTTTGGCGTGTCAGAGGCAGTACCTCCGATAGTTTTTTGTTGAATGATGTTACAATTAGTATCTAATTCTAGGACCCAAATATCTGGATCACCAAAGCATGGTTCGGTTTTGAGTCCAGATACGCCAGAAGATGATTCAGCAACTAACATAATTTGATTTGGTGCCGCTTGTATCGCACGTGGCTTGTCTTCAAAATAGGAGCCTCCTATGGTTTGGTCATTCAGAATAGTTCCGTTTGGGTCTAATTTCAAACTCCAAATATCTGCATAGCCATAATTAATCGATGTTTTGTTTCCTGATATGCCTGATGCAGATATACCAAAGGTCATTAAGTTTCCAGAGGGTAATTCAATGAGTTGAGTAAAATAATCAAAATCATAACCCCCGTAGTTTTTATTCCATAAAATATCGCCCGAACTATTCATTTTAATGAGCCAGGCATCGCAGTTGCCGTATAGTAGATTCGTTTGCTCAAAAGACGGTGGTGAAAATGTAGAACAAGAAAGATAAATGGATTGATCCAAAGTAATCAGTAGGTCAAAAGCGTTGTCATTTTGAATTCCACCTATGGTTTTCTGCCAAACAATTTGATTATTTGGATCTAAACAAAGCACCCAAATATCATTACCGCCCCTGCAATTTTCGGTTTTGTCTCCGCCTACTGGAGAATCGCTATAAAATAAAACAACGCGATTACCATTGTCAAGAACGGCATCTTTTATCAAAAGATCATTGGAAGTCGCCCCAATACAATACTGGCTAGCAATTGAGCCGAACTGAGCCCAATTATTGACACCAATAAATAAAGTCAGAAAGTAAAAGAAATATTTCATCCGCATTGTTTTCTAGCTAAACGTGTGCGGAAGACAAATTGGGTAGAAGCTACTGTAAATTAGCGCTGAAACTGGATTAAAAATTCCAATCAAGTTTTTTCATTTGCTTATTCAAGTTTAAAGTCAGGCCAACGCGCACCAATTCGTCTCTGAAGATGATGTCGTTTTTATTAAGAACGGTGAGTTGAGAAAGATCACCTTTTGTATAGAGCGAAATCGAAGAAAGCCAATTGCTTCGGATGAGTTGGATGGAATATTCTGTCGCCAGACCAAACTTGAAGTTTGTGCCAATGTTATCTGAAAAAGTAAATTTATCATCGCCGGGTTGCGCTACGCCAAACTTTGTAAGTCCTTCGGTATAGGCCCCAAAAAGGAGGTTGTTCTTGACGCCAGATTTCAGGTCTAAATTCAATACCGAATACATGGCGCTAAAACCCACGTAATGGTTGAATATGTTGATTGAAGTATTGTCCTGAAAACGATCGTCAGAAAAAGAGACAATGGCCTTGAATTTTGTTTGGTCGTTCTTGCGGTAAATTCCGGTTAGGCCAAATTCAACAGCGTTTGAAATTTGTGGATTTACAGGTGTATAGTTAGTGCGTTCAAGTTTACGATTGAATGTAACTTGCCCGCCAACATATAACTGAGCCTGCGCAGTACCTGAAACCAATAAAACAAAGAGTAAAAATTTTTTCATAGTAGTAAAATTTAGATTTGAATGAAACTAACTTTTAGTTTTAACATTTTCAGGCGATTACCTTCCAAAAATGATGCCAGAAAATGTATCATTCCTTCATTAGAATCTGTTGCCAAATAGGGTGCTTTTCCCAGTCTTTATGGAAGCCAATTTTATAAAGTTGAAGCTTTTTTATCTGCTATAGCAATATAAAAAAATGACGCGTTAGCAGATCTTACGGTATGCTAACGGGTGCTGTTAATACAAAATATAGTTATTTTCAGAAATAGATACAAGACTTGTGAATTTTTCAACAAATTAATTGAGAGTTACTTAACGGATGTTTGTTGAAGTTATTTTATGCACGAATTTTTTTCAGTCATTTGATTTTTCTTTTGTAATCAACAGATTTAAAAATTAATCCCAACACCAAAGGTTAAAGAACTATGAAAACGACTTGGGAAGTTGAAGCGTTGATTGAGTCCGAAATCTTGGATGAAGTCAGTGTTGTTATTTCTAAAAATCGCTTTTTTAAGTAGGTATCGTTTGCAGTCAAATATTATCTGAATCGAAAATAGCACACGGTTTATTCTATTGACACGTGCAACTACACTTAGCCAATCGAAAAAAGCGATAGAGCTAGTAAAATAATATTCAATGTTATCAAGAAGGAAACAAGTTTTTTCATCTTTGATTTGTTTGGTTTAACAATTGGTTTTCAGTCAATTGTTAGATTCATAGTGAACAAATTTAAAAAACATAAATGAGTTGAAACTAGAACTTGTTCTAAAAATAGCACCCTTAGATAATAATTACATGTGTTAACGAAACCTATCAAAAACAAAATCCAATACCCATCTGGCATGAAAAGTCAAAGCGACTAGTATATTTCCTGAAATTATAGATGTTTTGTCATTGCATTCATTCAAAACAAATGATATGTGACCCCAAATTGAAATTGAGGGGCACTAACAAACAATTTCGAGTACTTTTTTTCTAAGCTATTTAAAATTGGATCAGAACCACTAAGTGTTATTTTCTCATCAAAAATCCCTCCCAGCTGAGCATACATTAATCCAAAATTAAACTCAGAAAAAAGGCTGATGTTTTTTGAAACTTTCATCTGAAGATGAATGAAATTGTTTATACCAATCAGAAATCCACCGTCAATCTTCAGCGAGGATTCGTGTGTCTTAGTTACTTGAAGTGTCGAATCTCTGATGTTAGAGACATTCAAATATTGGTAAGTTGAAACCAAGTAGAGTGGGATTTCAATACCTGCATTTAAAGTGAATAAACCGAATTTTCTTGATTTGCCAATCGATGGACATAATTCCAAGAAGGACTGATGCTCATTTATTTTTGTCAAAGCTGAAGGATAATCCAACACCCTAATTTTATTGTTTTGCCCATAGCCTAGTCTAAATCTCAAATTCAAACTATCTTTTAATCCATACGAAAAGTTCAAATTGTATTTGATCACCGTTGAATTATTCTCATTAATGTATTTATCCGTATTGAATCCATTCGGATAGTCTACGTTATAAAAATTTGAAATCGGATTTTCAATTTGACCCATATTAGAAAGGCCTAAACCCACTTCTAATTTATGTTGAGAAAAGGCTTTTAAATTGATCATGATGATCAAACAAATAAAAATATTTTTCATTCGCAACGATTGACAGTTTTGGGAATAGAACAATTAAGTAATGATAAAAGTTACAAGGTGCAAATAGCTCGTTAATAACCTTTACTCCAAACAAATCTGCTCACAAAACTTACCTTGCGCACTGATCATTTGAAGCAAATAAACACCTGGTGCTAAATCGCTCAGATTGACTGAAGTATTACTCGGGTCAAAACTTTTAATGCGTTTGCCTGCGTAATCGAGTAGTTCGATCGAAAGAAATGGCTCGGCATCGTTGTTTTCAATCGTGATGAAATCTGAAGTAGGGTTGGGGTAGACCTTGACATTGGGCTTGACAGGATGGTTGCCGACATTGAGGCTTTGCCAAGTGGCATTGTAGGTGTAGAGTGTGTCGAATGCGGTGACGGGGCCGCAATTGAGGTCGGTGGTGTTGGTGTCTATAATGGAGAGCGCTTGGAGTTGGGTGGGTGCAGCGGGCCAGTTGTTATCGAACTGTATGATAGTGTCAAAAGGAACAATTACGGTTAGGCCCGGGCAATCCTTGAAGAAGAGCTTGATTTTGAATGTGTCTGATACTTCATGCGTAATGGAGGTAATTGAAATACCCGTACTGCCATATGCGCCATAAATGTGTAGCGATGGTGGCGTGCTGTTGTTGAGTACAATATTGTCGATGTACTGCGCAAACAAGTTTGTCGAACAGATAAAGAAAAGGAAGAACAGTAGTTTTTTCATGTGTTTTGAACAGATTTAAAAGTTGATGCCCACGCCAAAGGTCAATGAAGCATGAAAGCGGCTTGGGTAATTGAAGCGTTGATTGAGTCCGAAATCATTAATGAAATCCTCGTTGTAGTTTCTGGCAATCTGTCTGCTTAGCAAATAGCCAGAAAAGTTCAATTGGCTGTATACTGTGAGCCAATTCAATGGTGTGTAATGAATAGCTATTTGCCCTTTAACGCCTAATTGTAGGTGATTACTTTGATAATAATCAATAAGTTCAGCATCTTGGGGCGTAGCTACAGTGTCGATTGCAAAAAATTCCGTTCTTAGCGTTGGACCTAGACCATAGGTCCAGTTTAATTTATTGACGAACTGCTTTTTATTTGAAAAAAGGACATTTGTTTCTTTGATTCTCCGTAAGTTAAGGCAAACGGAATCTACGGATCCAGCGCTCCATTTATTTGCATCACTAAAAATATTGAATTGAACTGAAACTAGTTTTAGTGAGGGTTTTTGATATTGATATTGAAGCCCCAAGGAAAATGGTGAAAAACCATCATCATTGGTCTTTTGAGGTGTCTGGTCAAAAAAATAATTCAATGGATTTGTCTGGATGGAAATTTGATGCTGTGCATCAACTTTTTGAGTGAATAAACAAACAGCGAAAAGGGTGCTTAAGATATTTATTATTGTTTTCATACTTAACTTTACGTACAAAGCGGTCAAAAAGGAAGCAAGGTCAATCATTTATTTTTTTTTGCGTATTCGACTTCCTTATTTGCAAGACGTAGCGTAAGATAGGTGTAAACTTCAAATCATGATGAAAATAAAAATAGCATTTACCACTTGTCTACTGCTCAGCGCTGTGTCAAATGCTCAGAAAGTGCATAATTGGAAAATAGATAGTTATCAGTTCAATGCGGGTGGTGTCATGAGTACCAAAATACCAGCTGCTTCCTATGCCAACTATGAGGCTATTCTTCAAAATCAGTACGAGGGCGTTTTGGTTTGGGGCACACCTAAAGCGCTCACCAATTTGCGCATGCGCCCTATTTACAACGCAAATGTTCAATTGTTTAATTCAAAGACTAACGCCGCACAACGCTTTGGCATCTCTCTAAATTCTAGAATGCTGAGTTCTTTTTTAACGCAATACATAACTTATCCTGATTCAGTGGCATTTCCTTTTGGTGCCATCAACGATATGCGTGTAAACCATACTTCGCCTGTTCTAACTATTGATTACGCTTACCTCCAACAAGTCAAAATTAACAAGCAATTATTGTTTCATTTTGGTGCAGGTCTTTATGTGGGTTTTAGTCTCGGTAATCAGATCAGCACAATCTTGAGTTCAACTGTTACATATGGTGAAATTTATGGTATTCATGGTTATAGTGCCAGCGATTTGTTAAGTCAAGATGTTATCGGCAATTTTGCCAAACACAACTTCAATGCAGGAATCTACGCCAGTTTTGGCCTAGAATATAGCCTGCACGACAAACTTGCTGAAAATCAGCGTTGGTTTTTGACTTATGAAAACCGCATCTGTTATGATTTCTTCGCGGTGAAAAACGTTCCTTCATCTTGGTTTTCTTTTCAGTCTGGCCACATGTTTGGTTTGAAATATTATTTGAATAGAAAATAGCGTTCAGCACAAGCGTACACATTTGGAACTTACAAAAGATAAAATAGCATTGATTCAAAAGCGAGACCGTCGCTTCATCATGGAATTGTATGCCTATTGTTTTCCGTTCATGCTGCAGCGTTTGTCTCGTTTGAGCTTGCATAAAGAAGACCAAATGAGCATAGCCAATACCGCATTTTTAAAGGCCCTAGACCGCATAGAAACTTTTGATTTGCAAAAGTCTTTTCCAGCTTTTCTGAGCGTTATTGTCAGAAATGAATTTATTGACCAGTATCGAAAAAAACAAAGGTATCATTCCTTCTTTCAGCAAATGGATAGCACAATAGACCTGCCGGACAGCGTGCCAACTGATTTGATTTTGCAGCAAGAAGATGCTGCAAAAATGCTTTTTGAGTTTGTCGATGCCTTGCCAGATGCGAGCCGTGTGATTTTTAATTTATATGTGATTGAGGAACTCACCCGTGAAGAGATTGCGCAAGAGCTGGGGATCAGCTATGATTTAGTGAAGTGGCACATTCTCAAAGCCCGCAAATTGATTGCCGAACAACTACAAAACAAAACATCATGAAGAATCAACTGACTTCATTTGAAACACAATATCGGGAAGCCTCGCTTGGTGAGATGCCTGCGCTTGATTTAGATTTTATGCAAGATCTAGAAAAGCGCCTAAACGAAAAAAAGCGCAGAGGCGGGTTCTTTTTGGACTGGTTCAAAGGCATGGCCCTTAGCATCACTTTTTTGATTTACGGCATGAGTTCATTCTTGAATGAGCCAAATTTGCTGCAAATTAAAGCACCCTCTTTTCAGTATCAATCTTTGACATATCAAAGCAAACATTTGCAACTAAATTCATCATTATCAATCATTCAAAATACTTTACCTCAATCAGAAAATCAGATAGAAATTACGCAAGAAGCTTCTTTTATACCGCCTGTTGATAGTACTATTTTAAGCCGTCAAGAATTGACAATTGACACGCCGCGTATTGGATCTTCACTTCAAACTATGAAAGCATTTGTGCTTGGTTTGCTAGTGCCGTCGCAGTTAAACACCTTTAAAACACAGCGCCCTCAGCAAACCCCAAAACGCAAGTGGGAGGCTAGCGTTTATTCAGGCGTGAATTTTACGAAAAGCTATTTATACAGCGATTTCAATGTGGTGAGCTCCTATGATTTGAAGCTGACACAATCAGAATCTGTACTGACCACCACCAATTTTGGCCTCCAGTTTTACAATTACTCGGGCAAGCTGCAATGGGGTGCTGGAGTCTTGCTAACAAGTCTGGGCGAGCAAGCCAACTATGATTACATAGACTACTCCTTGACTCCATCTCTAACTTATTTAGGTTTACAAGACACCACTTATTTTGAAGCCGAATACGTCAATAAAAATGAATACCAATTCATTCAAATCCCCTTGAGCATTGGCTATCGCTTCCAAAGAAATGGTTTTTCAGTGATCCCCAAATACAGCGCCTCCATCGGTACACGTGTCAAAGAGCAAATCGGCTACTACCCGAACAGAAATGGCGTAGGTATGTACGCCTTTTTGAGCCCGAAATTCAACTTCCAACAAAGCTTACAGGTAGAACTGCGTGCCAACCGTCAAAACCTGTTTGTCTCGCTAACGCCCTATCTGAATTTCAATAGCGTCAAAACGCCACCAGAGATTTTCAGCTACCGTAAATACATCAATTTTGGCTGCAACCTGGGCATCGGTTTTCAGTTTAATCACTAATTTCATCCTGTAAATCAACACCATGAAATCAACACTCCTCTTTTTCGCCTTCTTTTTCAGTTCGCTCTCTTTTGCGCAAAACTGGGCGCCAGCCGGAGCAAAATGGCATTATACCAACATCGGATTTTCGATTGCTTATGTAGAAATAGCCAATGTGGGCGACACCATTATAGCGGGCCAAACTTGCCAAAAGTTGCAGAAAACCTTCAATGGACTGCAGTTTGGCGTAACGCCGGTAAATTATATTTTCGATACCACCTACACTTATGAGAGCAATGGGATGGTATATGTCTTGGAGCAGAATCAATGGAAGATACTCTATAATTTCAATGCGGTGGTAGGTGAGCATTGGCCCATGGCACCCATGCCTGAGTTTGGTGGTTGCACAGAAAACAGTCAACTGAAGGTTTTAGCCACAGGCACCAAAGTAATCAATGCCCAAACCCTCAAATATTTGGTCGTCGACTTTTGCAACCCCGACCTTACAAGTCAAGGTTTCCAAGACACCATCATCGAAAAAATTGGCTTCACGGGTTCTTACATGCTGCCATTTGACATGTGCACCATGGCTTTTGACGGCAACGAAGGCGGCCCTTTCCGCTGCTATTCGGATGACAACTTCAGCACCTACAAACCTTTTTATGCCAATGATTGTGAATACTTGGTTGGGGTGGAAGAAAATACATTCATGCGTTCAGTTCAAATTTGGCCCAATCCAAGTTCAGGCCAACTTTATATTGAATCTGAGCTTCCCTTAGAAAACATCCAACTCACTGATGCCATAGGTCGAACCATTCAATCCTTTGATTTACAAGCCGGGGTTAACCAAATGCGTTTCTCAAGTTTACATCCAGGTACTTATTTCATTCGCAAGGATGAGCAGTGTGTGAAGTGGGTTGTGGAATAATAAAATCAAATTATCAACGTTCTGATACGCAAATAATTTGGTAAATTTACAATTGTCTAGTCATGGAAACAGCGGTAAGTAAAATCAGTAAGAACATCCAAAAATACGAAGAGCAATCTGGTATTATTTCTCATGATATCAATGAGCTACTAGACTCGTCTAATAAGGTTAAAAAGCATTTTGAAGTACTCATTAAATTGGGTCATGAAATCAACAATAGCGCCTTTGCTCAAATTTCAGAACTTCCTTCCTGCAGCCCTGATCAAGAATCGGTGTATAAAAATATTGCCGCGCTGATGCTCGTTCTAGTTGAGAAATCAAAAGAATTCCATGTCGTTTTTGCCACACAAGAATTCTTTAAAGTTTCCCTGAAATCTACACTCGAAAATTTTGCAGCAGTAATTTCAGAAATGCAAGAAGCCGCCGAAGACATGCTATCTAGTCTTGCTTTAAAACACGACGAGGAATGGCATTCTATTGCGGCAAGTATTGAAGGTGGTTTAGCTTAAGGATAAAAATTAGTCTTCTCCATGAAGTTTTTTTTATCCCAGCGAGCTGCTGTGGAAGTCAAGCAGCTTTCTAAGAAGAAACCTACAAAAAATGTCAAACAGGATATTTGTAGTTTTTTTATTGCGCTTGAAACCATAGAAAATATCAGGAATGTTGATGAAACCTTGGGGCCAAAAGGAAAAAACTCGACTATTAAAAAATCAAGAGTGACAAATTCAATTCTCAACGAAAAAAGTGGAGGCTATCGCCTTTATTTCATCATTTCTGAAAGAAGCAGTGAAATTATAATTTCCTCCATTTATTCAAAGAAAACAATTAGTAATTATTCTAAAGAAGAAATCAAAAGTGTTTTTAGATCAACAAATGAGGATATCATATCAAAAGATTTGATTCCGTTCAAATGCAAACTATAAGGTGCTGGAATCATCAACCTTGGTGGTGGAGTAGGTCACTATCTAATTAAAAATCCAAAGAAAAATCGGATTCCCAGTTCTTTCTGCAACTTTATTTTTTCGTTATCGACGCTCCATTTTTGCATATGAATTGCGGCTCTATTTTGTTCGACAAGTAGCATGAGCTCTTTGTTTTTGGGATCAACGTAGGTTTGGTTTTTCTTGTATGGATCGAAACTTAAAATGTTAAAATAGGCCTTGTTGAGGTCAAGAGAGCAGTCGTCCCAAGGATTTTTAGAATCCTGATTCCATAAAATACTCGTCTCTTTCAATAGTGCGTATTCGCTCGGTTGCATGTAGCCATTTTCAACCGCTTTCAACAAATAAGGCTGAAATTTAGGGAAAGAACAATGCGAGTGCAGCAAAACTGAAAAAGAAAACTTTGAAACAAAATTGTTTTCCATCACCTCTGGCTCATCGCTTCCGAACATTTTGATAGCCGCTTGTTGCCATTGATCGACCTTATTGTTTCTTTTAAGAAAGTCAGAAAAAAGCGAATCACTGGCTATGTCAATCATGTTTTCATTCGGAAATTGTCCTTTTGATAGGAATTCGTCAAATAAATAAGCCCTGAATTCATTTTCAAGTTGATGAAAAGCTTGATCTTGTTGCGGTAAATTAGGTCGCAACAAAAATTTAATGCTATCAGAAGCAAAGCAATAGGTGTAGACCCGCTCTCTGGTTTCAAGGTCAAAAGTTGGTTTCTTACAAGTTTTATATATTCTTGTGATTTCAGGGTAAAGACTCGTTTTTTCAAGGTTACTGAAGATGCTGCCGGAATGTATTGCCGAAAATGGCATCCCGAGTTCGAAGGCTTTTTTCAAGTACTTCTTGACAAGCTCGTCATCCTTTAAGTAATAAGCGATTTCTGCAGCAACATAGGCGTCTTTGGCAAAGTGCTTGGCTTTCTTCACCTTAAAAGCTTGGTCGTAAAATGCAAAACATTCTTGATTTTTCTTTTTTACAAACGTTTCTTCTGCTAAATTAATCAGGTCGTAATACGCATTCTGGCTTGAAAAACTGATCCTTGAGAAGGATAAAATAAATAATAAGATGACAATTTGATGCTTCATAATTTCGCTTTGATTTCAACCAATTTCAACTTCAAAAACATGAAGTTAAATTAAAAGATATTTCCCAAAACCGAATGCTAATACCTCAAAAGTTTAAAAGTTTGCAGTAACTGGTCGTTCTCAAAGATACTGACCAAATAGACGCCGGGGCTTTCTATCGTGAATTGTTGGTTGGCGTCGGTGATGCTTTCTTCCCAAACAATTTGCCCGTAGGTGTTGCTTACCACAATGCGCAGTTGGCCCGATAAATCTGCCAAACCTTTGAATCTGAAAACGCCAAGGCTAGGGTTGGGATAGAGGATGAGTGAGTTAGCGCTTGGCTCTGTAATACCCGCCGTATTGTCAATGAAAACAGACGCTTTTGGGTCGCCGATGAGTACGCTCTGGAAAGACAACAAACGTTCGGCCATGAAATAACTTTCGGCCAAATTGTAGCCTGCATTGGGATTTAAGTAGCGGTTGAGCATGATGTCCGTCTCAAAAAGCAAAGTAATATACATGCAATTGACATAGCCATGAGCAGCCGTGCAGCCATCTTGGATCAACTGGGCAAGTAAAAATTGATCGGTCGGATTGTTGCTTGAACTAAAGGTGCGTGCGCTACTACAAGTGTTCATGGAGCTAAATGAGCCAGGCAGCCATTTGTAATTCAACACTACAGAATCGGTAGGGCCATAACCTATGCCAATATATGCCAAAGCATTTTGAACAGAACTTGGGGTCCCAATTTGATAATCAGTAGTGCTATTCCAGTTTTGATTTTGAAGCTCTAATTGGCTAGGTGCTAAAAAATTATCGATAAAATACATCGTATCGATGGAGGTAGTTTCAAAAATATCCAACACAACCTGCGCCTCTTGCTGATTGACGCCTGTATTTGGACCGCTTCTGTCAATTAGTGAAATGACGTCCGCAAGTTCGTAGCCATCTAGGCGGGTGACTAAATATATGCCGAATTGGGCACGAGAAAAGTGCGTGTTTTCTTCATAGTAAGGATTGTTGTAGCCGTTTGTGGCGCCGATTCCGCTCGCATGAGGCCCAAGAATGAGGCTCAATTCTTGATCCACAGAACCGCAGTCTCCTTGGTTGGTGTTCACAATACAATCGATGCCGTTGCGCTTGAGCGGAATACCTTTGGTAGTGACTAAATAATTGAGTTGATCTTGAAGGTTCTGACTGGTGAGGTAATTTTCAATTTGCGTGCGCAATTGCTCAAATTCAGCGTCATTGATGACCTCTGTGGTGGGAACACTCACATAAATCATATTCTGAGTAGGGATGTTGCGCGCATTTTTAAAATGACTCCCAATTTGCATGGAGGTCCAGCTATTGAGGTTGACGATCACGCCAACATCATTGTAGTTAACAGCTTGTGCCCATCCATTGACGGCAACAAAAAGTATAGTTAAGGCAAAAATTTTCATTGGTAGTTTTTAAAGTTGGCCTCTAAAACGACCTGTTCACGATGATATTTTAGGACTCTGTTCTAAATCAAAAGCGCCGGATACTAAAACGAGAAAATAAGCGTATTTGGATACAAATTGTTTTTTTGTAACCGAGACTTATTTCATGCCAAAACAAAATTACTCCATCCGATTTGCACTTCTTGACGACGCGCTGCTGGCGCAATTCGCTCAACAGCAAATACAAGTTGACATCTTAGAAGTTGTTGTCCATGGATTGAAAGATACAGATGCTATTGATGAAATCCTGTTCGATGAATTGAAACGATATTACCAAACCAGGCCAATGAGTAAGATAGATCAGCTTGAAGTGCAACTGCAGGCTAAAGGAATTACCGACAGAGACCTCAAGGTATTGCATGCGCTTTGCGACGGCTTTACAAGCAAGGAAATAGGCGAGCAATTACATGTATCTAAAAAAACAGTAGACCTCATTCGAACCAAATTATTACGGGCGTATGAAGTAAGAACTTCTAATGAGCTCATCAGGTTGAGTATCGTTGACGGTTTGTATACCCCGCGCACAAATGAAGCCATACAAGCAGAGAAGGATGGTTTGGCCCAACAAAGGGAAGAAAGGAGATTAACTAGATTGAAATAGTCGAAATTTTTAGAACATGTACTAAAAGTGAAAGAGTATGTTAGATACAGCCTATCTATTGCGTAATTTAGTAGTAACGCGTTACTCATGAAAAATCTACTCGTATTTACTTTCGTCTGTTTTTATTCGCTCTCCTTTGCTCAAAACTGGGCGCCTGCCGGAGCAAAATGGCATTTTTCTTATATTGGTTTTGCATCTGGATATGTGGAAATTGCCAATGTGGGCGATACCATTATTGCGGGCCAAACTTGCCAGAAGTTGCAAAAAACTTTCAATGGGCTACAATTCGGGGTAACGCCAATGAATTACATTTTCGATACCACTTACACTTATGAAAACAACGGATTTGTTTATGTCTTAGAGCAGAATCAGTGGAAAGTGCTTTACAATTTCAATGCAACTGTTGGCGATCATTGGCCAATTGCCCCTATGCCTGATTTTGGGGCTTGTGTTCAAAATAGCCAACTCAAAGTAATAGCGACCGGCAACAAAGTGATCAACGCTGAATCTTTAAAATATCTAGTTGTAGACTTTTGTAACCCAGACCTAACTAGCCAAGGATTTCAAGATACCATCATAGAAAAAATCGGTTTTACAGGCTCCTACATGTTTCCTTCGGACTACTGCCTCATGTCATTAGATGGCAATGAAGGCGGGCCTTTCCGTTGTTACTCAGACAATAATTTCAGTACTTACAAGCCATTTTACAATAATGACTGTGAATACATTGTAGGCTTGACTGAAAATAACCTAAGCACTTCGGTACAAATTTCACCAAATCCATCTCGAGGTATTTTTGAGATCAAAAGCAACACACCCGTGCCGCTGGTTGTCGAAATCTTCAATATAAAAGGACAGGTCATTGAGCGCCACCACCTTTCAAATCCAGTTGCCCCCTTGTGTATAGACCTCACTGCTCAGACTGCGGGTATTTACTTCGCTCGAGTTGATCAAGGTCAGCAAACAGGTATTTTTCGTTTGGTAGTAGACTAAGCTTTCGCTCAAACATGAAATTACCCATTTATTTAGATATACTTTGGTACATCAATTACTGGTTAGAAATAATTGTTCCAGTACTTTATTTGCTGTTTTATAAGCAGTTGCCCAAGTCTGAATTTGTAAAGGCCTTTGTTGTTTATCTCGTGTTTAACGGCGTCAATCGCCCGGTTTACGAATATATTTGTTCGCTTTACGATACCGTGTTTCCCGCAACGCATTTTATCATGCCCATTGAAGCTTACCTTGTATTTTACATGTTATCGACAATTTGGCAAGCGTTGGCGCGCTACCGCTGGCAGGCCATTTTGCTGATATTAATTGTTTTCATTGGTCAAGAGCTCTATATGCAAAACATCTTTGAAAACAACTGGATTTTTAGTGTTTTTCAATACGCAAGTTTCAGTTTGCTTTTTTATGTGGCCCTCATCAAGGAAGGTGCGCGTCTTTCTCGTATTCAGTTTCTGATTAGTTCTGTTTTTCTCATCTTTTCGATGGTTATGCTCATTTTTGTGGTGTTTGAGGATGAAATCCGCTATACCTATTTCTTAGCCATCGTTGTTTTTTCCATTCTATACGTCCTATTTATCAGTATGTACTTGATCTTCATATACATACTTTATTTATTGCGCAAAAATGCCGACCTCCATGAATGAATCGCAAGAACTGACCATATTGATCATTTTAGGAATGTTGTTTGCGTTTGCCATGGGCATTGGTATGGTGGTGCTCGCCAATAAGAACCGACAAATTACGGCGCTCGGCGCCCAACTTTTGCAAGAAGAAATTGAAAGGCAACAAAACGACAAACTCGCCCTTACAGTTGCTACCCAAGAGAGTGAACGCGGTAAAATTGCCCGGATCCTTCACGATGACCTTGGCGCCTTGCTCTCCATGGCTCAGAAAAATTTACAACTCATAGAGGAAGCAAATTTGACTGAATCCACACAAAAAACAGCGCTCCGTAATGCCACTGAACTCATTCAGCAAAGCATTGAAGAAATCCGAACCATTAGCAAAGATTTAACGCCTTTTTACCTCAAAAAATTCGGTTTGGCCAAAGGATTAGAACGCATGGGGCAACAAAAAACGAATGCCCTCAGTGAAAAATTTGTATTTGTGTCAGATTTGCCAGAATTTATCGTCTTTGAAGAACAAACCATGACACACTTTTTTTACATCGCCAGTGAACTCATGACCAACTTGATCAAGCACAGCCACCCGAAATCTGTACGAATGGAACTCAAAGATGCCAACGACGGGCTGCAATTATTGATTGAGCACGATGGTGTAGCCCTCACGCAGCAAGAGTTTGAAGTCTTGCAAGCTACCTCCACTGGTTTGGGCATGCAAAATATCAGTTACCGTTGTGCCCAAATTCAGGCAAAACTATCATTTGAATGTGTTTCCAATAAAGGGCAAATTTATTTAGCAATTCAAAACCTGTCGCATGCCACAATCTGAAGCCATTCGCCTTGCACTTGTAGACGACCACGCGATTGTTCGCCAAGGTTTGGCGAGTATGTTGCGCGAATATCCACAAGTTGAATTGCTCCTCATAGCCAACAATGGTCAAGATTTCTTAGATCAGCTTGCACAACAACCCATTGATATCGTCTTGCTGGACATCGAAATGCCTCAGCTGAATGGCGTAGAGACCTTGCAGCAACTGAGCACACATTATCCTGATGTAAAAGCCATCATGCTTTCCATGCACGACGACCCCGAAATTGCACTGGAGTGTCTGCGTTTGGGTGCTGCATCTTACTTACTCAAGGAATGTTCCCTTTCCGAAATGATGGAAGCCATTACACAAGTTCAGCAAAATGGAGCTTACCTGAGTGCCTTTGCCGAAAGTGCATTCGCAAGCAAAAAACATCACATCAATGGCTTGCAGCAGATGCAACTCGAAAAAGGATTTTCAGATAGGGATCTTAAAGTACTCCAACTGCTCTGTGATGGCTTTACGAGTAAGCACATCGCCGATCAAATTCATGTCTCCAAAAAAACCGTAGACCTGATCCGCACCAGGCTACTGAAAGCCTACCAGGTCAAAACCTCCAACGAACTCATGCGCCTCAGCATCCTCGACGGCTTCTACAAACCGCGCACCAATGAAGAAATTCAGGCGGAGAAAGACGTGTTGCTTCAGGAGAAATTGGAGCGAAGGAAGGCGCGGTATATTTAGATGATAACGCTAATTTTAATTAGTTTTAAGTCTATCTTTAAACATGCGATTCACCATCTTTATCCTATTTGTACTTTTCTCAAGTCTTGCACTCGCTCAAGCGACAGACTACAAAATATTCAGAAAACAAAAGCAGCACCCGACTTGTACGGTGCTAGATTCCACCATTGTCAATGACGTACTGAGCGAATTGCTTGCTATAGACACTACTCCATTTACATCTAATTTAGATTATTATTACAAAGACTTAGGTATGGCTTATTATCAGGTCTATCTAAGTCGTGAAGATAGCTCCTTATTGCGCAGTTCCATTGCTGCTTATTCAAAAATCAAGGTGCCTACCGATACGGATTATTGGAACATGATGCACATTCATTGTATGCTTGGTGAGTGTCAGAAAGGGGAGGCTTATTTGAAGTTGTATCGAGAAGCAACTCCATTGGCGTTTCAAACGCCCAAAGAAGAAGAGATCTTAAGGATACAACACAGTTGTCAAATTGCTTCACAACTGCATATCGACATTCAAACTTTCGAGCAAAACGGTGTTCAAAAAGCAGCGGCCATGGCTTCGCATTCACCGAAAAGTGCATACAGCGCTTACAAAAGGCGTTTTGATTACATTATTTTGAACGCACCAAAAATTCATGCTCCAGACCAGGCAGAGGCGAGGAAAAAGCTCTTTGGCTTGTATCCCGACACCCTCGAATTGAAAGCTGAATACCTTCGTATACTGATCCAGGATTCAACTTTAAGCACCAATGTGTTGACCATGATGCGCGCCATTGCTGCAAATGGAGTAGGGCAGCCAAAAGCTCCATTTTCAAAAGCTCAATTTTTTGAAGTCGCCTCCAGATTCTTCTTGCTTGATTCAATTGCTCCAAATGGCAAAATCCAAACGCATATTTGTATTGGAATAAATGGTCAACAAGAATTGGTAAATAGTGCGCAATTTCATTTGTTGGCCGCCTTTTGTTACGAAGCGATATTTACGGATTTTGACAAAGAAGTATCTGTGATTGATGAAGTTTTTGAAATCCATCGCCAGGAGCTATCAGAAATCATCTTAAAAGATAAAAAACGAAACAGGATCAGTTTTTATCAGCAAGTCCTCTTTCAAAAAATGGCAAGTGACGCTGTTTTTCAGGAGGCTTTACTCAAGTATTACGAGCTCAATAGAGACAATTTGGCCTTTGAGATCAAATAGCATCACAAATCCTTCACCCAAATGATATTCACCGGGCAATTTTTGGCAGCGAGTTCGTTTTCTTCTTTTTCGAAATCGGGCAGATTGACCGTGTAAAATCCGCGTTTTTCTTTGGCACCCACGAGGGTGCAGCGCCCGTCTTTTTTGCTGATGCGCCAACGTTGGGGCGCAGCTTCTACACAAGCATTACAGCCAATGCAGCGCTCGCGTTGTTGGCTCACCTGAATCATGCCTGAACCATTTTATACAGTTTATCTGAAGGGCGGATTTTTTGATCAAGTTTGATGCTGAACACTTGTCCTTTTTCTATTGCAGTGACTGCGCCACTTTCAACGTGAAGGCTTTCAATTCTACTTTCGATGTAGCCAGTAGTGGGTCCCGTGACAATGATTTGATCACCCACCTTGAGCCCATAAGCCTCGCAGTCGAATTCGGCGACCCCAATTTTATCGTAGTAGTGCAGGCCTTTGGCGATGTATAGCTTTTTCTGAGTGGCCACAGAGCCGGGCACATCGGACCATTCGCCCATTTGGCGGCCTAAATAATAGCCGTCCCAGAATCCGCGGTTGAAAACCGTGCTCAAACGTTCTTTCCAATTGGCGATGGCCTCAGTGTTGTAGGCGTCGGTCCCGAGCGCGTTAATGGCCTCGCGGTAGCATTGGGTGGTGGTGTAGACGTAATCTGAGGCGCGGCCACGGCCTTCAATTTTAAGCACGCTGACACCAGCTTCTATGATTTGATCAATGAAATCAATGGTGCAGAGGTCTTTTGCCGACATGATATATTCGTTGTCGAGCTCGTATTCGGTGCCGTCTTCTTTGTCGGTAACAATATAGTTGTGGCGGCAATTTTGAATACAAGCGCCACGGTTGGCACTTGCAAAGTGGGAGTGCAGGCTCAGGTAGCACTTGCCCGACACCGCCATGCAAAGCGCGCCGTGGGCGAAAATTTCCAAGCGCACCAATTTGCCACTCGGCCCAACAATTTGCTGTCTTTCGATTTCTCTTGAGATTTCCGCAACTTGCTTGAGTGATAGTTCTCTTGAGAGCACCACTACATCGGCAAAAGTGGCGAAAAACGCAACAGTTTCTACATTCGTGACATTTGCTTGTGTCGAGATGTGCACGGGCATCCCGATAGATTTGGCAAATTGCATGACCGCAAAATCCGAAGCAATAACAGCGTTGATACCATCTCTTTTTGCTGCTTGCACAATTGTTTTCATGAGGTTCATGTCGTGCTGATACAATATGGTATTGAGCGTCAGGTACATTTTGACTTGCTGCTCTTTACCAATTGCTGCAATTTTTTTAAGGTCTTCTAAAGTGAAGTTATTAGAAGAGCGGGCGCGCATGTTGAGCTGTTCGATGCCAAAATAAACGGAATCACAGCCTGCTTGAATGGCAGATATGAGGGCTTCGTAAGAACCCGCTGGAGACATCAGTTCTACTTTCATAGTGCAAAGTTAAAGATTTGCTAAGATTTATGTATTTTCGGGCACAGATATGGTTTTCAGCAGCATCCTCTTCTTATTGTACTTTTTACCAGTTTTCATGCTGGTCTATGTGCTGCTGCCCAAAAGCTGGAAAAACCATTGGGCGCTGTTGGTGAGTATCTTATTTTATGCTTGGGGCGCACCTAACTTTATTTATGTCGTTTTGGCAACAAGTTTACTGGACTTCTATTTGGTGAAAGCCATTCACACCACTGAAAACCAAAATAGAAAAAAATTATTTTTAACTACTTCCCTCGTACTTAATTTGGGGCTCTTGGCCTATTTCAAGTACGCCAATTTTTTCATTGAAAACGTCAATCAGGTTTTAGTGGGCTTGGGCGTGACTACTTTCAATTGGACCAATGTTGCGTTGCCGATAGGTATTTCCTTCTTTACGTTTCAGACCCTCACGTATGCCATTGAAGTGTATCGACAAGACCACGCGCCCTTTGAAAAACCTACGCAGTACTTGCTTTACAAACTTATTTTTCCGCATGCGATTGCAGGGCCAATTATCCGCTTTAAGAGTGTGGCACAGCAGGTGGTGGCCCGCACAGAAACCCCAGACGACCGCCTCATTGGTTTGTTCCGCTTCAGTATTGGCCTTGCCAAAAAAGTACTGATTGCCAATGTATTGGCCAAACAAGCAGATCTTTACATGGGTGGCGAGCTCAGTGCGCTCAGTTTCGATGAAGCTTGGGTCGGAATTCTAGCCTATACTTTTCAAATTTATTTTGATTTTTCGGGCTATTCAGACATGGCTATAGGTTTGGCCCGCATGATGGGCTTTCGTTTCCCTGAAAACTTTGACTCGCCGTATAGTTCAAGAAGCATCACCGAATTTTGGCGCCGCTGGCACATCACCTTAGGCGCCTTCATGCGCGACTTCTTATATATTCCGCTAGGCGGCAATCGAGTCAAGCACAAATGGCGCTTGTACTTCAATTTGTGGTTGGTATTTTTGGTGTCGGGCTTGTGGCACGGTGCTTCTTGGAATTTTGTATTGTGGGGCGCTTTTCACGGTTTTTTCTTGATCCTAGACCGCCTTTTTTTACTGAAGTTTTTAGAGAAAGTAGGGAAGGTGCCCGCCACGCTTTTTACCTTCTTTACCGTTGCTATGGCTTGGGTTTTGTTTCGTTTGGAAAGCTGGAATGATGCAAAAGTATTTTACACGCAACTATTTGATAGAAAAGATATTAAATTCATCGAATTAAACAATAGCTTTTATTTAGTGTTGCTACTTGCGATTTTATTTTCCGTGCTGGGGAGAAGAGGTGTTTTTCAAAGGGTTAGTCACTTTTTAACGCTTGAAAATCCTTCCTTATCCATTTCAAAATCTACTATTCTTACCCTCGTCACAATTGTATTGTTATTTTTAAGCGTTGTCTTTCTTTCAGCATCCAATTTAAACCCTTTTATCTATTACCGTTTCTGATGAAAGCACCGACAAAAGATACGATCATCAAGAACGCACTTTTTGGAGTGGTGCTGGCCTTGTTGCTTTTGCCTTGGCTCGAGCAAAACGAACACCTTTTTGACCCCAAACCTTTAGGTGGGGCACAGCCGACCTCAGAAAATGTCAAATTTTCAGTTGCACTTTGGCGCGAGGTTAAATTTCAGGAGGGTCAGGAAAAATACATTAGTGAGCACTTTGGATTGAGGCCATTTATGGTGCGCTTTTACAACGAGCTTTTTGATCGCGTCTTTGGCGAATACCAAGCCCAAGGGGTCGTTATGGGTAAAGAGGGCTATCTGTTTGAGCAGAATTACTTGTTGGCTGCAAGCGGGCAAGATTACCTCGGTTTAGATTCGATTTCAAGATTGGTTTCAGATCTGCAATTGATAGAGCAAGACCTCGCAAAGCAAGGCAAGCAACTATTGGTTTGTTTGGCACCTGGCAAAGGATCCTTTTTTCCGGATAAAATGCCCGATGAATACCGCTACAATGGAAGTATAGGCAGGAATTACCCAGATTTTGTAAGAGAACTTATTGCAGAAAAGATTCCGCTTTTTAACGTGCAAGATTGGTTTTTAAAGATGAAAGCAACTGCACCGTATCCGTTGTATCCTAAAACAGGGATTCATTGGAGTAGTTATGGCGAATATTTAGTTGCAGATTCGCTCATCAAGCAAGTCAGTGCGCTTTCGCAAAAACCTCTACCTACCTTGAGACTCACGCGCATTGAACAAGACAACACGCCTCGCGACCGCGACGACGACATCGAGCTCGGCATGAATCTACTGCGCAATTTGCCAGATTTCAAGATGGCCTATCCAAAATTTGAAATCAAGCCCTTGTCAAAAGGCAAGAAAGCGCCCAAAGTGCTGGTGATTGGCGATAGCTTTTATTACGGAATGTATAACTGGGGGATGATGCAACACGTCTTTGAAGGAGGCGAATTTTGGTATTATAACCATGAAAGATTGGTGCCGGGCAAAGAAACTACTTTTATTGAAGATTTCAGTGACTATGCAGCTGAAGTACGGCAGTTTGATGTTGTGATTTTGTTACTCACCGAAGCCAATTTAACTCGGTTTGGCTTCGGGATGCAACAAGCTTATTTAAGGAAAAAACCTTAAGTGAGTGAAGGCGTTTCTTTGGGGATGATTTTCACATTGAGTGCTACCCAACCTTTTTGACCACGGCTTTTGTCGAAGGTGACTTCGTCGCGTTCCGCGATTGGAGCCGAGAGATTGGCTGCGTGTACAAAGATGTTTTCGCCGCTGGCTTTGTCTTTGATGAAACCGTAACCTTTAGAGTCATTGAAGAAAATGACCGTTCCAGAGTCAGTTGCTTCGTCTTCGTCGCTTTCTTCGCGGCGTGGAATGCCAATTTCAATGCTTTCTGCATCGATTTCTATGCGTGTGCTTGGATCTACTGGAGCGTCTACGATGCGGCCGAATTCATCTACGTAAGCCATCATGCTGTCTAGTCCGCCGCCACTGGCATTGGATTTGCGCTCTTCAGAACGAATTAATTTTTCTTTTTTCTTTTTTGCTTTGAGTTTTTCTTTTTCCTTCTTGGAGAAGGTTTCTTTGGATTTAGCCATTTATTTGCGTTAAGAGAATAAGTGCCGTGAGCAAAGTAGGAAGGGAGGCAACTTACAAGACGCAGGCGGATTTGACTGCAAAGATACAAAAAACTTACTGATGACGCTTGGTCGGTTGCCAAACAGAAGAGCGAATGCCGCCAAAAAACCTAAACAGGCCAATAAGTAGGGCTAAATTCATGCTGACAAAATGAATGATAAAGCGCAGCCAAACTAAATGAACGCCGCGCTTGCGCGAAAGGTAGTCCACGGCAAAAGCGATCGGAATCAAAAGCAAACCAAAATACAAAAGCTCATAGAATAAAGAATGCTCGTGCTGCTGTACAATTTGGAGCACCATGGCCACCAAAAAGACAGGTAAGATCCAGCGCAATACTTTATGAGAAAAGAACGCAAAGGAAACCCAATTGAACTTGAAAAGTAAGGGCCAAAAACGGCGTAGGTTCTGAAAATTACCAGAAGAAATCCGGATTTTGCGCTTGAATTCAATAGCGAGGTCATTGGAGACGTCTTCCAAAACAATCGCTTCGGTTTGGGTGATACAGCGCAGGCCTTTCTCGATGCAGATCATGTTGATGTAAAAATCATCGACCAAAAAATGCGCAGGTATCGGTTCAAAACACTGTTTTCTAAAGGCAAAACAACCGCCAAATGGGCCCATCATGGCGCCCCAAAGTTTTCCTTCGGCCTCTTTGAGCAATACTTCGCCGGCAATATATGCCGACTCAGGCACAGAAATGCCCGTGTTTTTAAGACCGTAGTGCTTCATGGTGCTGTCTACCAATCCGATTTTTGGGTCGCTAAATGGCGCTTGCAAATGCATTAATGTGTGCTCGGTAAACAATACGTTGGCATCGGTAAGCACAATTAGCGCGTGCTGCGCCTTCGGAACAAGCGCATTGACAATCTTGATTTTGCCCTGTCTTTCTTTGAAATCAAAGACTTGACAAGCGGCAAATTTGCTTTGGTATTCTTCGGCAATGAGCGCACTGAGGTCAGAGCTGGCATCTATGCCGATCAGCAATTCGATTTGATCTTGCGGATAAGCACTCTGCAGAATGGAGTCTAATTTGTCTCGGAGCACCTTTTCTTCGTTGTGTGCGGCGATAATAATACTGAGGGCAGGTAGTGAACTAGTAGTTGTATGCGTTTCTTGGGCTGCACTTTTTTGAAGCAAATACTTCAGTAAAAAAGGATACAGTACATAGCTGTAGAGTAAAGAGATCAGACCAATGATAAATAAAAACTGGAGCATGTAGCAATATTAGCGATTATTTTGAAGTTCTTCGAGCATTTGAAGTAGTTGTTTTTGTACTTGTGTGGCTTCAAAATGCTGTTCAAAATAAGTTTTGGCAAATTGAGCACGCTGCTCAAGTGCTGCTTGGTTTTCAAGTAAGTTGGAGATTTCAGCTAAAAACGTTTCGGCGTGCTCATGGCAAAGCGCTTGCGAAAATCCGGGTAGCCCATCTGCTGATTTGGTACTAAATACAATAGGCGCTCCCACGCTCATGGCCTCTAAAATTTTCATTTTGACGCCAGAACCCGACTGCAAGCAACCTATAAAAATACCGTGTTCGGCAATGAATTGTTTGGCGTCTGGTACAAAACCATGAATTTGAACACCAGGTCTTTGCCAGTGCTTGAAGCCATCTGAGCCCTTTCCTGCAATATGAAAAACAATTTGTGGGTGCTCAGCGCTTAAGGCTGGGAAGATGTTGTTTAAAAACCAATCGACAGCTTCTATATTCGGGATCCAGTTAAATGCGCCTAAAAAGCAAAGTTGAAATGGTGCTTGAGTGGAGCGCTGTACCGGTTTAGAAATAGAGGAGGGGAGGTAACGACACGCCGTTAAGGTTTGGCCTTCAATGATGCCGAGGTCTGTATCGGAAATGGCCAAAATGAGGTCGAGGCCGCCTTGGTCTTCACTCCAAATACTCCGCTCTGCCCATTTGAGCGAATAGGCGAGTTGTTGCAAGTACCATTTCTTCAGAATGAATTTGGTATTGACCGCGAGGTCTTTCCAGATTTGGTGCTCAATGTTGTGCGCTCTGTAAATGAATTTTGCTTTTGAGTAAGGTCTTAGTGCACGCGCATAAACCGCGGCAAAAAGGCTTTCAAAGATGACAAAATCAAAAGCGGTATTTTTGAGTTCTTTTTGAAGTTGCTGTAGAATAGCCTGATCCTTGAAACGCTTCAAATTGTAAGATTCTTGTTTGAGAAGACTGATGCTTGCTCCTACAAGCGTTACGTTGGTGCGGATGGGGTAGTGCTTTACGCAAAGCTTATCATTTGCCACAAAAGCCTCCTCGTCAAAAGGGTGCTTGGCGGTAGCGAGCGTGTGGTAATGGACTTGCGCAACTTGCTTCAAAGAGAGTAAATCCTCGAGCAGGCGTGCCATTGCCAAACAGCCGCCATCTAGAATGGGATAAGGTGGTTTATGACTTAAAACAAGTATTTTCAAAAGACTACAATTAAACAGCTAGCGCTTTTTTAGTTAAAAAGATGGCCACAGGCGTAAAGACCACAGCAGCCATCCACATGCCCACAAACGGGGCTACTGTTCCGGTATCGGCCAAATTGGCACCGACTGAACTCAGGATAAAGTAGAGCATGAAAATGAGTGCCGCAATCACAACAGGCGCGCCAAAACCACCTTTCTTAATGAGTGCACCGAGTGGGGCACCTACAAAGAAAAGCGCTACAATAGCGTAGGTGAGGGCAAATTTGCGGTGAAATTCTATCCAGTAAAGGTCAATTTCGCGGTCGAGGGTAGTTAAAAACTGTTCTTGGTTGGCTAATTGCTGCTGATTGCGCCTGATTTTAGACAGCGTCAATTGATAGCTCAATTGTTTGTCGTTAGCGCTTAGTTTATTGAACCGAACTGCTTTGATGGGCGCGGTAGGGTTTGCAGCAATGCTCGGGTCGTGGAGGCTTACTTTGGGTAGGTTTTGATTGAGGCTCAGAAAGCCGAGTGTGCTTTGCTTGACAAAATTGGCGAGCAACCGTTCCTTTTTAATTGCAATTGAATCGATGGCTTCATTGATCTGAAACACATTGAGCATTTCGTATTTGTTGGTGAAAAGGTCTTCTTTGGAGCGGTTGAGGTCGAGCCCTTCTAAATCTAGCTTGTACACACCTTGATCAAAGGTAGAAACCCGCGAGGCGCGCCCCGAAGGATTGCTGAGTTTGTTGTTGGGCATGTACATTGGATTTTGCAAATCGAGCTCCTCTAAAATGCTGCCTTTTTTAAGATTTAGGAATATATAGCGCCCATTGACCGATTTATAGACATCGGCTTCATTGGCCCGAACGGTTCGCAATTGGGTAGGCTGGGTGTAGTCGTGGATCGTAACACCAAGACAATGATTGCCCTTGAGTGAATCTACTTTGATGGCATAACCTTCAAAATTCCTGGTATAGACCTTAGGGGTAAGAATAGTTGAGATTTTCTTGTTTTGAATGTCGTAAATGAGCGTGTGCCACTTGAGGTTGGCTACAGGAATCACGTAGTTCGAAAAAAAGAAAGTGGCACAGGCCAAGAACAGTACAATCACAATCAAAGGCCTCAGGATGCGCAATAACGAAAAACCACTGGCTTTTAAAGCGGTGAGCTCGTTATGTTCGGCTAAGTTGCCGATGGTCATGAGCGAGGAAAGCAAAATAGCGAGCGGTAGCGCAAGTGGAATAATGCTTACCGAAACATACATCAGGAGCTCTAGAATAACCAAAACACTGAGGTCTTTACCCATGAGGTCGTCTATGTAGACCCAAAAAAACTGCAAAATGAGCATGAACACCGAGATCAGGAGTGTCACGATGAAGGGTCCGGTGAAAGACTTAAGGCTAAACTGAACGAGTCGTTTCAAGCGCGTAGTTTGGGCAAATTTAAGCAATAAAGCCGAACCTATCCGGCAAAACGAGCTGTGGATTAGGCGCCGATAATGCGCTTGAGGTCATTGATGGCTTGATGCCATAGTGCAGCGCTGCTCTCTTGATCGGAGGGGGTAGCAAAATCTGTGATGTGTAAAATGACGGAATTGGTCATGGGGTCTACGATATAGGCGAGTTCAAAGTAGGTATCTAAGCCGTCTTGTTCGTCTTCTAGCCACTGAAAACGGATCTTGGAGTTCATTTTGAGCTGAACCAAGCGTGCGCGTTCGGCATTGCCATCCCATTCAAAAGTGTAGATGTCGTCGTTGACTCTGACGTCGTCGGCAAACCAATCGCCAAGGCCATCTGGGGTACTGATGAGTTTGTCTAGTACGCGTGGTGAGGTTTTGAGTAGAAACTCAAGCTTGTATTTTTCTTTCATGGACCCCAAGATTTATTGTTAACTTTGGCATTCTTTAAATTTACAAAAATTTCGCCAATGTCAGCTCAAAATCAATTGGAAAAGCTAGGAAATCAGTTTTTTAAGTACCGCGGTCAGATCCCCGTCTTGTTTTTTCTAGTCGCATTTATTCTGATGCATTTCTTTCCAATGTATGATAATTGGCTCAATCCTAACTATACATACCTGGCAATTGGCTTGGTGGTGCTCGGTCATGCCATTCGCGCACTCGCAGTAGGGAAGCGCGCTGCGCACACCTCAGGCCGCAACCGCGACGAACAAGTTGCCGAAGCCCTCAATTCTACTGGTATTTATTCGATGGTTCGCCATCCTTTGTATTTAGGCAACATCACCACTTATATTGGTTGGGCGGTATTTACAGGCATCGGCTGGCTTGTACCCGTGTTTTTGATCTTATTTGTAGCTTACTATCGCCTGATTATTTATGCAGAAGAGCAGTTCTTGACCCGCAAGTTTGGCCAAGACTACCTCGACTGGAGAAAACAAACCCCACTCTTGTTGCCTGCCTTCTGGAAATACAAAGCCAACCCACAGCCATTTTCCATGAAAGTTGTGCTCGAAAACGAATATTCTGGCTGGGCAGCTTCCATGACCACGGCTTTTGTGTTGCTTTTGTTCCAAACCTACGTGCTGAGAGGACTTCAACAGCAAAACAACATCAACTTCTTCATCGGAATGGCTTTGTTTATTGTTATGTTTGGTTACGGCATGCGCTACCTCAAAAAGAAAACGCGCGTTTTTAAAGTAGATTGATTTTTTTTACTGTCCGAAATCAAAGACCTGACGCTGCTGCAAGCTGCGCCCTAACGTAAGCTCGTCCGCATATTGCAATTCAGAACCCACTGCAATTCCTCTCGAAATGCGCGTGATCAATACATCAAACACTTTGATTTTTTTGTAAATATAAAAGTTGGTGGTATCTCCCTCCATTGTTGGACTGAGTGCTAAAATAATTTCTTTGGGTTGGTCTTTCTCGATGCGCGCTGGCAAGCTCAAGATATTCAAGTCTTGTGGCCCGATGCCATCCATTGGAGAAATGAGCCCACCCAATACATGGTAAAGCCCATTGAACGTACTTGTCGATTCTATTGCCATCACATCTCTGATGTCTTCGACCACGCAAATAATGGTGGCGTCTCGTCTCGGATTGCTGCAAATTCCGCAAATAGGGGTATCGGTGATGTTACCGCAAGAACTGCAACGCAACACTTTGTCTTTGAGCGCACTCAGGGCCGACACGAAGTCGTCTATTTCGATGTCGCTGCGCTTGAGTATGTCCAAAGCAAGACGCAGAGCCGTACGGCGACCCACACCAGGTAAACTGCCGAGTTGGTCTACAGCTTGTTCTAAATAAACCGACGGAATTTGCATGGGTTAAAATTAGTAACTTTGCACACATGGCCAACAAGGAACTCAATATCCGTAACAAACGCGCGCGTTTTGAATTTCATCTCGATGAAGTTTTTCAAGCGGGTATGGTACTCACGGGCACCGAAATCAAGAGCATCCGTAACGGAAAAGCCAGTATACTAGAAGCTTACGGCTTCTATGAAAAAGGGGAGGTTTGGTTGCGCAATATGCACATCACCGCCTACGAAAATGGTTCTTTTTACAACCACAAGCCCAGAGCAGACCGCAAACTGCTTTTACAGCGCAAAGAAATCGTCCGCATAGAGAAGTTCTTGAAAACCAAAGGGCATACGCTGGTTCCCATCAAGATGTTTTTATCAGATAAAGGGTGGGTAAAGCTAGAAATCGCTTGCGCAACGGGTAAAAAACTTCATGACAAGCGCCAAGACCTCAAGGAGAAAGACGACAAACGAGAGATGGATCGCTTATTGAAGCGTTGATCCTGAACCCTTTGTAGGTAAATTACTAATCCTTAATGACTGGGTAACCAGGATATTTCTTTTTGTCAAAGACAAATTTAGCGTCGTCGATATCGGGGTTGGCCGTGAATTTAGTAACAACGTAAGTCATGGTGGTGCCGTCTTTGGCTTTCATGCTCGCTTTCAAGAGTTCGTTGCCCGTTTTGGAGATGTACAAAACAATGGTGTGGTACTCCGCTTTGGAAGGCACTTTAGGATAAAGGTTGATCACGTGAACAGCTTCTCCATTGAGTTTGTCTTCATGGTCGTATTTGTTTTTGAAGCCAGTTTCCCAGATGGTCATGAGGCGCTTCGGATTGATTGATTCTTCGTCGTCGGCACTCGCATCGGACTCATAAACCGAGCGCTCGTCTTTGACGATTGTCCAGGTTTTGACACCGTTGCAGATCATGGTGTTGTCTCCGTAAGAAGCATAGAATTTATTGCCTTTGACCCAACCCTTGCCAATTTCGTTTTCATTGGTGCCGGTTGTGCTGTTTTTGACACTGGCATTGAATTCGATGTAGAAGGATTTCATGCCCTTCATTTTGGTCGATAATTTATCGAGGACTCCCTGTGCTTTTGCATCTTGCGCCATGGCATTGATGCTGAACAGACTTAAAACGAAAACGAGTAAAAAGCGCATAAATATAATTTTCTGTGCAAATATCATAAATTATGCCAAATCCACGAAATGTTTGGGGCAATCAATCGCTTGTTTACAAGTGATTCTTTAATCAATGACCACAATTTGGTGATTGCTGATCAATTGCGTGCTGTGTAATTGCAACAAATAGACACCAGCTTTTAAATTGGCATCGAGTTTGAGTTCAGCCCCGGCCATCCATCTGGCTACCTCTTTGCCCTTTTGATCCATTAAGCGCGCAAAATCTACTTCAGCACCATTCAATTGAAGCACCGCTCCCGGACACGCCGGATTCGGATAAACGCTGCGCTTGAGTGGCTTGACTTGTGCAATTGAAGCCATAGAGCCGATGTTAATATTATCTAGGTAAATGCAGTTGCCCCAATCTCCAATGTTTCTAAAGGCAATTTGTACATTTCCTTGATTGTAATAACTGCTCAGATCGACAGAATCTTTGCGCCATTGGTCATTAGTAGGGGTGAAAAAGCTTTGGTTATCAGGAGACGTTGCCAAGATTTCTCCTCCTTTGAAATACAGGACTTGCTCTGTTTCAAAGCAGTCCGTAGACACCACTACTTGTAGTGAATCGCTGTAGCCGCTGCCCCAACGCGCATAAGCCACATCGAAATACAAATAAGGCTGTGTGCTCAAGTAACTGGTTTCAATTGGCATGATGATGTCGTCGAAACTCCCTTGCGAATCGATGTCGTAGTTGTTGAAAACGGTGGCTTGACTTGAGTTGCCAAACCCACCAGCACTCGTCGAGAGGGTCCAGGTGCCGTTGCCGTTGTGGTCTTTGACACTCCAGCCATTGGGTAAAAACTGCTGCTGAAAATCTTCTTGGATACCTGGCTGAAAAGCAAACAAGGAGAGCTCCACGTAAAGCGAATCGGTGTCGGTGTGGCCAGTGCCATCCGTAACTTGTAAAATAGCGAGGTGCTGCCCTGGGTTTTGGAAATATACCGTTGGATTGCGCAAGGTAGAGGTGCTCGGGCTTCCTGTCGGAAAAGTCCATTGCCAAGTGGCGCCCTGATGACTCAAGAAGGAGTAGTCGTCGAAATAAAAGGAATCAATAAGGCAGACAGCTGTTTGCGATAGTTTGTCTACCGTTATGCGGGCAA
>JACCDN010129095.1_pt1 | contig 36845 bp, 40 predicted proteins | sample 7441691 | NCBI WGS metagenome assembly JACCDN01 (sample SAMN15323439, study PRJNA562643) | freshwater metagenome | isolation source: river surface water | place: USA:Blue River Watershed | collected 2017-08-16
TATATTAATAAACAATATGATATACACTCCACTACATTCAATATGGTAAAATTAGTTTCAGTTAGTATAAAAAATAAGCCTCAATTACGAGGCTTATTTTTTATATACCTCTGCGTGAGGAAAACACCCCCTGAATTCGGTTAAAATCGGTTGATTTCGGTTTTGTGAAAACATAACTAATTACAAATCAACGCTTTCATTTTCTTGAAAAATCTTCATAACCCTGAGGTCCCGGGTTCAAATCCCGGTCTCGCTACAAAGCCTGTCACGAAAGTGACAGGCTTTTTTCGTTTGAGGCAGCGTCACAAGCTCGCTTGTGTAAGCTGACGAGAATGAAAAAAGCCAACTGAACGCGAAGCGTTTAGTTGAAAGGCTTTGGGTTTATCGAACTGCTGTGGGATGCCGACGCAGTCGGCCATCCGAGAGAGGGTAAGGCAACCATTCAGGAGATGACAATGCGCAGCATTGGCAATCCCGTTAAATCGTGGGTCCTTTGTTGTTTCTGCGTGAGGCCTCACCCCCTCTTAATAATTGTTATATTTGTTCGGTTTAGTTTTTATTCTTACTGAATCTGGAGTAAGACCAATTGATAATTTAAAAGGTCCATTTTCATAAGTTGTTCCAAGAAATCTCCAATCATTTTTTCCATTTACATACATGGTTATTAAATGCCACTTTATCAGGCCATTCTTATTATCTGAATTTGATGTTGTATCACTAGGGTCATAGCTTGTTATCCTTTTCTCAAATTTTTGTTTGCCATTTTCGTACCCATATTCCCAATCGAAATTGTTAGATAAACTAAATGATCTAATAGAGCCGGTATATTCATTCGCTTTGTTTCTATAAAAATGATTTAAGATATCTATTGGCGTAAATGAATTTTTATTAATTTTTCGATTTTTGCTATTTTTAATATCAGGAAAGTCTGTAATATGAGCGTAATATACTTCTTGTAACTTATTATAATTAGTATAATAAATAAATGTGATACCTGTCTTTTTTCTATTATAATTTAATGGCACATAAAATAATGTTGCACCAGAATTATTAGTTATTGATTGTGAATAATTAGTCCAATCTAATTTATTTAATAATGTATCAATAAATAAACTCGCACCTGTATCGATTTTTTTATGTCGTTCAAGATAGGATAAAAGCATTTTTTTTGTTGAATAGTCTATTGTTTCTTTTCTCGGAACACTTTTTATATTACATGAAAATGTTGCAAAAATTATAAATGTTATTGCAGCGCCTAAGATTGTAATTTTATTTTTCATTTTTCTATTAAACTATTTAAGTTACAAATTAATTTCTGCAATTTGAACTAGTCTATTTGTTTCTTCTTTGTGTTGCTGTTGCTGTTGGTCTTTTACCATTGAGCTTGTTCCTTGGCTTTTTTGATGTTAAGATCTTGCAAATTTCAATAATAAGCTGAAGTCTCCCTTATCGGCTTTTCTTAAAGCTAAAAGATATTTTTCTCGCGATTCTTTTTCATCAGATAGGTTTTTACTACCCCACGAGAAAACAGGTTGCTGGAAAATCTTTTCTACAATAATATCAGCTATCATTCGACTATGTCTTCCGTTACCATTTGGGAAGCAATGTATGCTAACCAATCTGTGTTTGAATCTTATTGCAAATTCCTCTGGATTATATATATTATTTTCAAGCCAATAAGAAGCATCATCAATTAATGATCTTAATGCTATGGGTATTTCTAATTTGTCAACCCCAATATTTTTATTTGTTTTTCGGTATTCACCAGCCCATCTCCAAACGTTTCTATACATTCTTTTATGAAGCTCCTGTATAAAAGATTCAGATAAGATTTGTTCCGATTTGAATCTTCTAGTTAAACTCCATTGTATAGTATCTTCAATATTTTGTTGTTCAAATTCATCCAATTCGCCTCTTGTAGCAATAGACTGAATTAACAGATCTTCTTTCTCGTCTTCATCAAGCGGGGTTTGGCCATCATTGTATATTAAATCTAGTCCCATAAAATTTTAGGTGTTTTATTAATAATTTCTGATGCCCTTTCTTTTATAGCATTTTCAATCCGTTCTTTTGAATTTGCTTGATCTTCTAATTTCATCGTAGTGGAAGTACGTTCTACAATTTTTGTGGCAATTTCTAAAGCGCGGTTTTCTATCATTTGCTCCAAACTACCTTCATTAGGTACAAACCCGTAAACAAATTTCAGATCCAGGGCTTTTGCTAACTCTTGCATTGATTTTATAGTTACAGCTCCTTCTTTCTCACGTTTCTCAATATCCATAACCCCTTGCTTGGTAATAGAAAGTTTTTTGCCTAATTGTTCCATAGACATCCCAATGCCATTGCGTATTGCTTTAATCCATCCAATAGGTGGTACATTAACATGCTGTAAAACAGTTAATTGGGCCAATTTTTCATTTAGCTGTTGTAATTGAAGTTTATTATTTCTCATAAAGTAAAGTTTAAACTTGACTATTAATATACAAAAGTAAAGTTATTACTTTACATAATCAAATAATTTGTAAAGCTATTACTTGACCTAATTCTACTTAAGAATTGTAGATATGACTTTATTCAATTTGTAGAATTCCCTAAAATCCTTTCATTTTTGGTTAGAATGTAGTTCAATACAGGCTTTGGGTTAATCGAACTGTTGTGGAATGCCGACGCAGTCGGCCATCCGATTTTTTGTATTATTTCTCAAGGACTTTTATTAATTCGTGGGTCCTTTGTTGTGTCATGAAAACATCGGTCCAGATAGTTTTATATCCGTTTTTACATCTAAAATTTTCCTTTTTTTGAAGTTTTTTGCGTTAGGTTTTTCATTTTCTTAAAAAACTATTTGTTAAAACTATAAAATTAGTTGTAAAACTAAAAAATTAGTTATAGGTTTGTTTTCATAAATCAAAAACGATGAGTAAACCATTAACAAAAGCTGAGGAACAAGTCATGCAGGTGCTTTGGAAATTAGAATCTGCCTATCTAAAGGACATTATAGATGAAATGCCAGAACCAAAGCCGCATAACAATACCATTGCTACTATTATCAAAATCTTAATTGATAAAGGATATGCCACACATGAAGTACATGGAAGGGTACATTGTTATTCTCCAGTAATTAGTAAAGAAGAATATTCTTCGTCTAGCATCAAAACATTGGTGGAAGGGTATTTTGAGGGATCTTTTTCAGATGTAGTATCCTTTATGGTAAAACAGAAGGACTTAAAAGTTACTGATTTAGAATTGCTCCTTCAAGAAATTAAAAAGAAAAAATAACTACCATGATTACAATTCTGTATTATTTATTGAAAGTAATAATATGTAGCGCTATATTATATACCTACTATTGGTTTGTATTAAGAAACAAACAGTTCCATCAGTATAATAGGTTTTATTTAATGGGTATATCTGTTCTTTCATGGGTAGTCCCATTTATTAAGATTAACATTATAAAAGAGCAGGTAATTTCTGCACCTAAGGTTTTGTATTTTGCAGATGTCATTGCAGAAAAGAATAGCAGTTTAGAGCATGAAGTTGTTTTAAAAAGTTCTCAGTTTTCTTGGGATAATTTGCTTTTAATCATAGCTATTATTATAACACTTTTATTTTTTGCAAGGTTTGTAAAATCTTTATGGAATGTTAGAAAACTAATAAGGAAATACCCATTAAAAAAATTATCAAATCTGTATTTGATAATGACAGATGTCAAAGGAACTCCTTTCTCGTTTTTCAAGTATATTTTCTGGAATACGTCTATTAACTTAAACAGCGAAGTGGGAAAGAAGATTTTAGCACACGAAGTTGCTCATGTTGAAGAAAATCATTCATTTGATAAACTTTTGATTGAATTACAGTTGATGATTGGCTGGTTTAATCCAATTGTATGGTTAATCAGGGATGAATTGTATTTAATACATGAATTCATTGCAGATCAAAAATCTATTCAAAATAATGATACAAGTGTTTTAGCGGAGTTATTATTGGCGTCTGCTTATCCCTCACAACAACATATATTATCAAATTCATTTTTCTTTTCACCAATTAAACGTAGAATCCAAATGTTTACAAAAACAAACACAAAATATAGTTATCTGAGAAGATTGACTATATTACCAATCATGGCTGCGACTGTATTACTATTTGCATTTAGAAATGGGAACCTTAATTCAAGGCCAATTATTAAGTTAGATAAGCAATTTACAGTAATTATCGATGCTGGTCACGGAGGTGATGACCTTGGTGCAAGTGCAGTAGATGGAACTACTGAAAAGGATTTAGCACTATCTATTGCTCAAAAAGTAAAAGCATTAAATAATAATCCTAATATAAACATTGTACTTACAAGAGAGTCTGATAGGTTCATAAATGTGGTTGATAGAGCAAATTTTGCAAATGCATCAAATGCTAATTTATTTGTATCTATTCACATGGATAAAGCTGGTACTTCAAACTTTACTGGCACGACATGTTATATTCCTTCTAAAAACAAGTTATATTTAAAAGAGAATATTATGGTTGCTAAAAATATATTAGACGCCACAAGTGAATTATTCCCTGAAAGTAAAATTACTACAAGAAAGATGGGAATTTGGGTACTTGAAAATGTTAAAATGCCGTCAGTTTTATTTGAAAGTGGATTTATTAGCAATCCAAATGATTTAAAACTTGTTAAAGCTAATGAAGAAAAAATAGCAAATATGTTATTGGATGGTATTAATTCATATTTGTCAGGTAGCAATAAAATTCAGGGGAATGTTGATACGTTATTAAAAGTAAAGTCTTCTTCATCAAAAGATATAGTTGAAATTAAATTAGATACTATTCCTGCTAAGAAAGTTAATAAAATAAATCTTCAAAATAAAGTGGATGATGTAGCTGTTGTAAGTTATTCAAGTGTAGATACAGGAGGGGTTAGTACGGTTTTCGTTGCGCCTAAAATTCAAAAAAATGCGGATCCGCAAAAAAATAATGAACCAATTTTTTATACTACTCAAAAACCTGCTGAATCTCCAGCTGGATGGTCAAATTATCTAATGAATAATTTAGATAGAGAATTGCCATATAGAAATAAGGCGGTTACAGGAAAATATACAGTTAGGTTAAGTTTTGTAGTAAATCAAAATGGAGATGTTGAAAATGTAATAGCTGAAAACGATCCAGGTTATGGAACTGCAAAAGAAGCGGTTCGTGTAATTCAAAATGGGCCAAAATGGATTCCAGCTGAGCAAGAGGGTAAAAAGGTAAATTCTTTAGTTAAACAAGTCATTATTTTTAATGTCAACAGAAAATAACTTTGTTACAATAGAAAAGTAGTTTAAATACTTTTGTTTTACTCCCCCCTGCATTTTTATGCGGGGGTTTTTAATTGATCAAGTCATTTCACTAGTGAATTAAAACACCCTCTGAGAGAGGAAAACACACCCTTAATTCGACTGAAATCGGTTGGTTTCAACTAATTATCCAACTCCCTTCTTCCACCTCCACTTCTAGTTCTCCCAGATCCCATCCGCAATAGCCGATGAAAAGTTGAATTTCTTGTTGATTGACACTCTCTGTGTTGATGGCTTCGATCACTTGCTCCATATTGCCACCCAAATACAGGCCATTGTGTATTTGTTTGCCTCCTTCTATGAGATCGGGGCGCTTGTGCAATACAAAGAGGTGCTCTCTATCAACGGGGCCGCCATCCATCAGTGGGAATGGTTTACTATGATTGAATTCAATGAGTTCATGCAAGGACTTTCCAAGAGGTTTATTGGTTACAAACCCGATACTTCCTTCTTCATTGTGTTCAACAAGCAGAATAGTCGCATGCTCAAAGAAACTGCCATTCAGCAGGTCGGAGCTTTTGATAGTCAATCCGGGTTTAAGATCACTCATAATTTTATTATTAGACTTGCTTTCATATGATTAATTGTAAATTTACAAAATGGTATTTTACTAGAATTGTTAATTTACTTTATCCGTATAACACATATAAATCATAAAATGGTCAAAAAATTATTAAAAACGCCATTAGGAAGACTACGACTTGTAGCATTTATTGAGGGTTGTTCCTATTTACTTTTAGGTTTTACGATGATTTTAAAATATAAATTTTCAATACCACAGCCCAATTACATTGTTGGTTCGGCGCATGGAATACTTTTTGTTCTTTACATCGTATTGCTACTTCAAGTTGCGTTTATACATCGTTGGAATAGCATCAAAATCTTTAAGGCTTTTTTAGCTTCACTTATACCATTTGGGACTTTTTATGCAGATAAGGTTCTATTTAGACAATTGGATTAATAAAAATACTTTTATCTTACAAGTATGAAAAAGTTAATTCTATTATCAACAGCACTCCTTTTATTAAATATCGGTTTCACGCAGACAGAAAAAGATATATTTAAACAAGTATCAACCAAATTCGTCGCATTTATTAATGCCAATCAGAACGATAGTATCATTGCCATGTTTTCTCCTGAAATGAACGCAGCATTACCAATTGATAAATTTTCAGAATTTAATAGGGGGCTTAAAAAGCAATATGGTCAAATTAAGAAAATTAGATTTGTTAGAGTTCAAAATACAACAGCATTATATGAGACTACTTTTGATACTGCTGTTTTAGGAATGACAATCACATTAAATAATCAGTATCAGATAGCTGGTTTGTTATTTAAACCTTACACAGAAGCTAAGGTAATTGAAAGAAACACAACAAGAATCAAACTTCCATTTAAAGGAGAGTGGACTACTACCTGGGGCGGTGATACCAAAGCTTTAAATTATCACGTGGAGAGTGTGGCGCAAAAAAATGCATTTGATTTCTTAATTTATGACCAAAATGGTTCAACCCATAAGGGTAGTGGACAAGCCAATGAAGATTATTATGCTTTTGGTAAAGAACTTTATGCACCTTGTGATGGAGAAGTGGTGTTGGTTGTGGATGGTGTAAAAGACAACATACCAGGCACATTAAATCCTGTTTATATTCCAGGAAATACAGTGATTATTAAAACGGCTAATGGGGAATACGCATTCTTTGCACATTTTAAACAACATAGTATTGTTGTAAAGCAAGGGCAGAAAGTTAAGACTGGAACCTTATTGGGGTTGTGTGGCAATTCTGGAAATTCCTCCGAGCCGCACTTGCATTTTCATTTACAGAACGCAGAAGATATGACAATATCAACTGGAGCTAAATGTTTTTTTGATCAACTAAAAGTGAATGGAGTTTTAAAATCTGATTATTCCCCAATTAAAGGTGACAAAATTGCGTTAGTAAATTAGTTAACCTATTGTTTTCACAGTCATTGATCTCTTAAAATCAACATTTAATCTTTAGGTATCAGAATAAATATATGTCATGAAAAAATATACACTCCTTTTCTGTTGTCTTTTGACTGTTTTATTGGCTCAATCTCAGTCCTTACAAGCCGATATGATCATACAAAATATTAGTATTGTCGATGTTGCAAAAAATAAAATAATACCTCAGCAAACTATCGTAATACATAAGGACAGGATAATGGCAATTGGTCAAACTAATGCTAAACACAAAAAGTACACATCTAAATTAACAATTGACGGAACTGGAAAATTTATCATGCCTTCTTTATGGGACATGCATGTGCACTTTGGTGGAGATACATTAATTGGAGAAAATAAATTACTACTTCCCTTATATACAGCAATGGGCATTAGTCATGTTCGAGATTGTGCTGGTGATATTAGTGATTCGGTGATTGCATGGAAAAAAGCTATCCAAAAAAACAAATTACAAGGTCCAAGCATCTTCACCTCTGGTCCAAAGTTAGAAGGCATTAATTCTATATGGCCTGGCGATTTAGAGATAGGAGACGAATTTGGTTTGAGTAAAGCACTTGATTCACTTCAGAAATTACAAGTAGATTTTGTAAAAATTACAGACAATACGCTGGAGCCAAACTTATTTTTGAAAAGCATCCAGGCTGCAAGAAAAAGAGGGTGGCAGGTAACTGGACATATCCCGGCAACGATGACCGTTAAAACCTACGCAAATGCTGGATTGTCTGCTATAGAGCATATTGGTTATTTGCAAAGAGCTGCGTCGGATAAGGAAGATAGCATAACACAGTTAAGAGCGTCTGGTAAGATTAATAATAAAGAAGCTGCTGTTTTGTATTTAAATACTTTCAATCAAGAAGTGGCAATTGAAAAATTTAAAAAATTAGCAGCGAATGGCATTGCAGTTGTGCCTACAATTAATGGCAGTTTTAAAACAACCTATTTAGATCAAATTGATTTCTCTAAAGATGACTATTTAAGATACCTTGGACCTGCATTAAAAAGAACTTATGCTTGGCGTATCAATAGAGCAGCCAATGACAATGCAGAGGCGATTCAATTTAGACATACTAATTTTGAGGCTGCTGCAAGTTTATTGCCAATCCTATATAAGGCCGGAGTCATAATATTGGCAGGAACGGATGCAGGTTATTTAAACTCCTTTAACTACCCAGGATTAGGCATGCATGAGGAGTTGGCAATGATGGTAAAGTACGGATTGACACCTAGTGAAGCACTAGCATGCTCAATCATAAATGGCCTACATTTTTTGGATTGCAGAATGAATATGGTGCAGTAGCGGAACATAAAAAAGCGGATTTGCTCATACTGAATGCAAATCCGCTTGTAGAAATTCAAAATACCAGAACTATTGATGGTTTTATTCGTAATGGAAAATACCTAGATAGGAAAAATTTAGATAATTTGTTGCAGCATGTACTGAAGGAAATAAGTGTATTAAAATAATACCCACTACTGTATACGGTTTAATTCAATTGCTGGTACTCCTTTGGGGTAGATCCAACTTGTTGTTTAAAGAATCTTGTAAAATGTTGAGGGTATTTAAAGCCTAATTCGCCTGCAATTTGGCTAATTGACTTGTCTGTCTCAAATATTTTAGTTTTAGCTACTTCTATAATTTTATGCTGGATGTATTCCTGAGCAGACTTTCCGGTTGCCTTTTTGATTAGGTCTCCGAAATAATTTGCGGATAAGTTCAGCGATTCTGCACAATAGTTCACCGTTGGGAGACCTACTGTATTTGGTTTTTCGGATTCAAAGTAGTCATTAAGCAATCCTTCAAAATGCTCCAGAACACCCTTGTTCACCGAATCTCTTGTAATAAATTGTCGATCATAGAAACGTTGACAATAATCCAAGAAAAGCTCGATATTAGAAGCAATTAGTTTTTTGCTATGCTTGTCGATTGGTTGACTTAATTCAAATTTTATTTTGGCGAAACAATCTAATATCATTTTTCTTTCGTCATCAGACAAGTGCAATGCTTCATTAGATTCATAATCAAAGAACTTATAGTTACGAATGTTTTTTCCAAGTGGAGTCCCTAATAAAAAATCTGAATGAAAAATAAGGCCGTATCCTGCTGGTTGATAAGGCTGGGCAGGCTTTTCCATTTTCATCACCTGTCCTGGTGCAAAAAACGCCAAAGTGCCGGCTTGGTAATCGTAATAATGACGACCATATTTCATGTCGCCACACTTCACATCTTTTAAATAGATACAATACATGCCATATTGAAATCTAACCGCATCTACCTCACCCCAATCCCTAATGGGTGCATCTGAAAAATCAATCACAGTTACCAATGGGTTGAGTGTTTTGGTATTGTTATCTGCGTTGTAGTCGCTTATATTATTAATGGCATATATTTTTTCCATATCAGCGTGTTTGTAGTCAAATTTACTCATTAAATCTGCAATTTTAATGCCCGCTCGTCTAATCAGTAAAAATGGTAGATAAATCAGTAATCTAGATAGCAGTCATTGCACATATATAATAGAACTTTAGTGCAATAGATTTAAGATTTCTTGAATCAAAAAGCTGAAATATGAAAAAGTATATCATTACAATGCTATTAATAGCAACTGTATATCATTTGAATGCACAAAATTCGATAGTGACAGATAGTTCTGTTATTGTCCATATTGAAAATGGCAGTTTGGAAGGTAGTATTAATAAAGGGGTTAGTTCTTTTAAAGGGATTCCTTTTGCAGCTCCACCAGTAGGTGAATTTCGCTGGCGCCCACCACAATCAGTTAAAGCATGGAAAAATGTAAGAGACGCAAAAAATTTTAGTAAGAATTGTGCGCAGGCGTCTTTTGGCCCCAATGGAGATTCGATTGCTTCATCATCTTCTGAAGATTGTTTGTATTTAAATTTATGGTCACCAGCTTCTGTTAAAAAAGGAGCTAAGCTGCCTGTAATGGTGTGGATTCACGGAGGTGCTTTTATGTTTGGAAGTGGTTCACAAGCTGATTTTTCTGGCGAACAATTTGCCAAGCAAGAGGTTATATTGGTCACATTTAATTATAGACTAGGCAGATTGGGATTTTTTGCATTTCCAGCCTTGACAAAGGAACACCCAAAGGAGTCAACAGGAAACTTTGCATACATGGATCAAATAGCAGCATTGAATTGGGTTAAGAAGAATATTGCTTCATTTGGCGGCGACCCTAATAATGTAACAATTTTTGGAGAATCAGCTGGCGGTGTCTCTGTTCAATCACTTATTTCAATTCCTTCTGCCAAAGGACTTTTTAGCAAAGCGATTATTGAATCTGGAGGGGGACGAGATGGAGTTTTAACAGGCCGACCTATCAGAAAAGAAAATGCGGACACCTATTATCCAGTTTCTGCAGAAACCATTGGTGTCAATTTTGCTAAAAGATACGGGATTACAGAAACGAATGAAATTGGTTTAGCAAAATTAAGGGCTTTAACTGTTGCACAAATAGTAGATAAAGGACAAGAAAGAGATGCTGCAGGAATAGCCACGTATAGTGGACCTATTTTAGATGAAAAATTAGTCGTTGAGACTGCTCAAAGTTTTTATGCAGCAGGCAAATCCAGCCATGTTTCGGTGATGATTGGTTCAAATAGTGCAGAAGTGCCAGCAGGATTTGTCAATGCTCGAAGTAAAGAGGAATTATTTTCGCTTTTTGGAAGATATAAAGAAGAAGCCAAATTAGTATACGATAAGGATGGCCAAACGGATTTAGCAGAGATACTTACTATGGTAAATACAGATAAAGTTTGGGCAGAACCAGCTAGGTTTACAGCAAGTGCTATTACTGCAAAGGGCGACAATGCTTATGTTTATTTATTCTCTTATGTCTCTCCGTCAATGAAGCAATATATGCGTTATGGAGCTGGTCATGCATCTGAAATCGCCTATGTATTTGACAATTTGAGATCTAGAAATGGAGAACAGATACATCCAACAGACAAAGAAGTTGCTAAATTAATGAACGCTTATTGGGCAAATTTTGCTAAGTACGGAAATCCAAATAGTAAAGGATTGCCTTTATGGTCAAAATATGATGCAAAGTCCAATCAATTACTAAATTTTTTAGGTGACGGCAAGGCGATTAGTGAAAATGATCCAAAGAAAATGCGCTTGGATTTAATACAAAAAGCTGTTGAATCAGGCGAATTACATTAACCAATTAGGTTATAAAAATAAGAAGTTAAAATGGTAGATAAATCAGTAATCTATATAACTATAAAACCGATAAAAAATAGAACTTTGTAGATATGGAATTTGTAGCATTAAATAACGGGGTTAAAATGCCCATTTTAGGTTTTGGTGTATTTCAAATACCAGATCCAGAATTATGTGAAAAGACGGTCATTGAAGCAATCAATGTGGGCTATAGATTGATAGATACTGCAGCATCTTATATGAACGAGTCTGCCGTTGGAAATGCAATAAAAAATTGCGGAGTGGAGAGGAGCGATTTATTTATTACTTCAAAATTATGGGTACAAGATCATGGCTATGAAAATACTAAAGTTGCTTTTGAAAGATCTTTAAATAAACTCCAATTAGATTATTTAGATTTATTCTTGATTCATCAACCCTATGGTGATGTATTTGGTTCTTGGCGCGCAATGGAAGAGTTGTATGAAGCTGGAAAAATAAGAGCGATTGGAGTTTCTAATTTCTTACCTTACAAGATGTTGGACTTAATGTTGTTTAACAAAATTCCACCTACTGTGAATCAAATTGAGACGCATCCGTTTAATCAACAAATTGAAGCGGCATCTTTTTTGAATGAACATAAAGTGCAAGTTGAATCTTGGGCTCCATTTGCAGAAGGTAAAAATGATATTTTTAATAATGAATTACTAGCTTCTTTGGCATCTAAATACAATAAGTCAATTGCGCAAATTATCTTACGTTGGATGATACAAAGGAATATTGTTGTTATACCAAAAACGATCACAAAAGAGAGAATGGTTGAAAACTTTAATGTTTTTGACTTTAATATAAGTTTCGACGACATGGAACTAATTAAAACCTTGGACACTAACACAAGCTTGTTCTTTGATCATCGTAATCCTGAGATTATTAAATGGATGGCTAGTCGAAAAATTGAATTTTAATATCAAAATATAATCATGAAAAAAATAATCTTTTCTCTATTGACTTTTGTTGCTTTTACGAATGCAATGCAATTAGATGCACAAGACAGTTCAATTTTCCCGTTAGGTGAAAAAAATAACAACACGCATAATACTGGTTCGGTATGGTTAAAAGAAATAAATGCACCAGATAGTGTATTTGAATTTGGTATGGCATTTGCAAGTTTTGCGCCCAATGCAAAATTAGATTGGCATACACATCCAGGAGGCCAAATTTTAATTATCACCAATGGTATTGGCTATTATCAGGAAAAAGGTAAGCCAAGACAAGTGGTTCGTAAAGGAGATATCATTAAGTGTGCACCCAATGTAGTGCATTGGCATGGTTCTACACCCCATACTGGGTTTTCTTATATAGCAAGTTCTCCTTCTCAAAAAGGTAAAACTATTTGGAAAGAACCAGTGGATGAAAAGGAGTATAATATAATTGATCCTAAAGTTCCAACTTCCGAAAGTTTTGAAAAAGAATTGATCAATTTGTCAAAGAAAAAGTGGGATTGGATGTCTGAAAAAAATACGGATTCTTTAAGTGCTTTATTCGATGCTAAAAGTGAATTTGTGCATATGGGTGGCACTTGGGGCAAGGACAGAGAAGTGGAGATCATAAAAGGAGGGTTTATTTGGTACAAGAAGGCCGAAGTCTATAGTAGCACAGTTAAATTTTATGGAAATACAGCTATTGTATTGAGTGACATAGACTTAGTTGCAGTAGTGGGGGGCAATGATGCTATTAATCCTTTTATGGTTACAGAAGTGTATATTCAGGAAGGACTTCAATGGAAATTGGCTCAATTGACATTTTCCAAATTGGCAAGGCCGCTTAAGTTGAAAAACTAGTTGTTTTATACCTGTGATCAAATTGTTTGGGAATTGTAATCTTTAGCCATTTAAAATGGTTAATTTTATTAGGAATTGAATTACTTCAGTCAAGTTTAAAAAATGTGATATGTCAAAGTTTAATCTAAAAGTCAACGGAAAAAATTACGAGGTAGATGTAGACCCTAGTACGCCAGTTTTATGGGTATTACGCGATCATCTAAATTTAATCGGTACAAAATTCGGCTGTGGTGTTGGATCTTGTGGAGCATGTACCATTCATTTAAACGGACGTTCATTAAAGTCTTGTCAATTGCCAGTAGCTGCTGTAGGTGCACAAGATATTACAACCATCGAAGGTGTTGTGGCTGAAGTAGGTGAAATGCATCCTGTACAAAAAGCTTGGTTAGAATTGGATGTGGCACAATGTGGTTATTGTCAGACTGGACAAATCATGGCAGCAGTAGCATTGTTAAAATCTAAACCAAATCCAACTGATGAAGAAATCAATACTGCAATGAGTGGAAATATTTGTCGTTGTGGTACTTATTTAAGAATTAAAGCGGCTATTCAACTTGCGGCTAAATCATCAACCAAATAAATTGTAAAAAAATGGAAAAGTCAACAAATAATCAAAGCAGACGTTCATTCCTGAAAGTTACTTCTTTAACAGGTGGAGGAATGATGATTGGGTTTAGCTGGTTAGCAAATTTAGTGCCTAATGAAGCATTTGCAACAGCAGCCAATGCCAATGATTGGATAGAGCTTACTGGATTTATAAAAATTACGTCAGACAATCAAGTTAAAATATTCAATCCAAATCCTGAATTTGGGACCAATGTAATGACTTCCTTACCTATGATGGTGAATGAGGAATTACAAGCTGACTGGTCAAAAGTAGTCGTTGACATGGGGGATTATGATACACCTCGTTTCAAGAGTCAATTTACTGGAGGAAGTAGAGCGATGGCTCAAGCATGGAAGCCATTAAGAACTGCGGGTGCTACTGCAAGAATGATGTTAATGCAAGCTGCGGCCAACGAATGGAATGTTCCTGTAACTGAATTAACTGTAGCAAATGGTGTTGTGTCACATAAAGCTTCTAATAGATCTGCTAATTATGGAGCATTGGCTACTGCAGCTTCAAAATTAACTGCACCTGCTAATATAGAATTAAAAAAGAATTCAGCATTTTCTTTAATTGGAACTCCTCAAAAAAATAAAGTGGGTAAAGAAATTGTTTCTGGAGATTCTTTATTTACGATGGATTACAAGCATGAGGGAATGTTAATTGCCATGGCAATACATCCACCAGCTTTTGGTATGACATTAAAATCTTTTGATGCAACAGAGGTATTAAAAATGCCAGGTATTAAAAGCGTTTTTGATATTCAGGTGTATAAAGATGGCTACAAAAGAGCGGCATTTGATACTAGAGCATTCAATAAATTAGTAGTGGTGGTGGGTAATTCTACTTGGGAAGTAATGAATGCCAGAAAGAAAGTGAATGTTCAATGGACACCTATAGAAACAACCAAAGAAATGGTGGCTACTTGGGGTGGACAAAAAGAGGAAACTGTGCCAGCGGGATTAGAAAGCACAGATGAGCATATGAAACAAATGTATGCGATGCAAAAAAAACCAGCAAAGTTGTTAAGGAAAGATGGAGATCCAGAAACTGCTTTTGCAAAAGCAGCGAAAGTGATTGAAAGAACTTACTCTGCTCCTTTCTTGTCACATAATCCGATGGAGCCAATAAGTTGTTTTGCGCATATCACTAATGAGAAAGCGTTTTTTGTTGCGCCCATTCAGATTCCTGAAATGATGAAGCAAAATATCGTTGCCAACTTAGATATCCCTGCTGATAAAATTGAAATGAAATTGGCAAGAATGGGAGGTGGTTTTGGAAGAAGAGCTTATGGTCACTATATTATTGAAGCAGGTTTAATTTCAAAGAAAATAAATGCACCTGTAAAATTGATTTATACAAGAGAAGACGACATGACCAATGGTATTTATCGTCCAACTTATATGGTGACTTATAAAGCTGCTTTAGATGCTAATAATAATGTAACTGCTATTGCTATAAAAGGGGGTGGTATACCAGAAAGCGCTATTCATGAAAACCGTTTCCCTGCAGGTGCTTTTGAAAACTATATTGCAGAAGGCTGGGATATTCCTTCTAATTTAACAGTAGGTGCTTTTAGAGCGCCAGGTTCCAACTTTATCGCTTCAGCAGAACAAAGTTTCCTAGATGAATTAGCTGAAACTATAGGTAAAGATCCATTAGATTATCGTTTAGAGTTATTAAGAAAAGCTAAAGCAAATCCAGTGGGCAAGAGAAATGATTATGATGCAGATAGATATATAGCAGTGTTGGAATTAGTGAAAGAAAAATCTAATTGGGCTGCAAGACCAAAAAATGCAAGAAGAGGCGTGGCGGCTTATTTCTGTCATAGTTCTTATGCTGCTCATGTGGTAGATGTGACAATGAAAGATGGCCAACCGGTAATCGATAAAGTTGTATCTGCTATTGATTGCGGTGTTATTGTGAATCCAGAGGGTGCTATAAATATGGTGGAAGGTGCTGTGGTGGATGGTATTGGTAATGCTTTATATGGTGGCATGAGAATTGAAAAAGGTGTTCCAATGCAAAAGAATTTAAATCAGTACAGAATTATTAGACATAAAGAAGCCCCTAAAAAAATTGAAGTGCATTTTGTTCAGAATAATATTGATCCAACTGGATTAGGAGAGCCCCCATTCCCGCCTGTGTTTGGCGCCTTAGCAAATGCTTTGTACAAAGCAACTGGCAAACGCTTATACAATCAACCTTATTTGAATGAGTTAACAAAAAGCTAATTAAATACAATCGTCTAATTAAAAAAGATTGCTTAGGCAGTCTTTTTTAATTAGCAATAAATTTATTTTATGAAAAAGACAATATTTTTTGTTGTAATTATTTTAATTGCACTTGGAAGTCAATCCTTCAAAAAGGATACAGCAAGTTCAAATCTCCAAAATGGAAAAAATGTGTATGAAACATATTGTATGTCCTGCCATATGGAGAATGGGGAAGGCATACCAGGTGCTTTTCCTGCAATTGCCAAAGCAGGCAATTTGAATGACAAGAACAGATTGGTTAAGGTGATTTTACAAGGTGTTAGAGGTCCATTAACTGTTAAAGGCGTTAAGTATGATGGAGAAATGGCTGGAATTGGTATTTCAGATAAAGAAACTGCAGATGTGATTAATTACATTCGCAATTCATGGGGGAATAAAGCACCAATGATGACTGTAGCGGATGTAGCTAGTGCCAAAAAAGCGGTTGTAAAAGGATATAAGCCGTACTAATTTAAAATATTTCATGAAAGAAATAGTTGAAATCATCCGTGCATATCATGTTGCAAAAGCATCGGGAATGCAATGCGTATTGGCAACTGTTGTTCATGTTGATGGATCCTCATACAGAAGGCCAGGGGCTAGAATGTTAGTCTTAGAAAACGGGTTGATGATAGGTGCAATAAGTGGAGGATGTTTAGAAGGTGATGCACTTAAAAAAGCGCTACTTACTTTTACAGACAAGTTAACAAGACTTGTCACTTACGATACAAGTAATGAGGAGGATGCAACTGTTGGCATTCAACTTGGGTGCGAAGGTATTATTCAGGTTTTATTTGAATCGATTGATTATTCTAATCCGAAGAATCCTATAGAGCTTTTAAAAATAGTGACTTCGAAAAGACAAAAGGCGATCATTGTCACTTTGTTTGACTTACAAAATAAGAAGAATTCACAAATGGGAACTTCTTTTGTTTTAGAAGAAAATGACAATGTGATAACTACACTTGATGCTCCATTGATTACTGCAATTAAAGCAGATGCATCCTTTGCATTGAATGCCGCTACATCTAAATTTGTTCATTACAAGAGCGAACAGTTGGAACTAGATGCCTTTGTTGAATTTATTCAGCCTGCAATAGCTATTGTAATTGTAGGTGCGGGAAATGATGCAGTTCCTCTTTCGCAGATGGCAGATATCATTGGATGGGAAGTGAAAGTAGTAGATGGAAGAAACACACACGCCAAACAAGATAGATTTATAAGTGCTTGTCAGGTTTTGGTTAGCAAGCCGGAAAAGGTTTTAGAACAAATAATTATTGATGAGCGGACTTGTTTTGTATTGATGACCCATAACTATCAGTATGACTTACAAATGCTCAAGGCTTTAGTCCCATTAAACATTCCATACATTGGATTATTGGGTCCTAAGAAGAAGTTAGATAAAATTTTGGTTGATTTGGAAGCGATAGGAATTGTTCCAACGAAAGAACAATTAGCAAAAATATATGGACCTACAGGTTTAGATATAGGGGCCGAAACATCCGAAGAAATTGCAGTAAGTATTATTGCTGAAATTCAGGCGGTATTCAATCATAAAGAAGGAAATAAATTAAAAAATAAGCAAACACAAATTCATCAGTAATGACCAATAAGCATCAATACACCATTGACCGCTGCGCTATATTGATCATTGCTGCTGGCGAAAGTAAACGACTGGGGACACCAAAGCAGTTATTGAAAATAGAAGAGGAGAGCATGCTTAATCGGCTGATTAGCATGGTGCAAAATACTGTTCAATTTCCAATTTATTTGGTTTTAGGTGCCAATGCAGATTTAATCAAAGCGCAATTGCCCAATTCGGAGTTGAATCTTGTTGAAAATCTATATTGGCAAGAAGGCATGGGAAGTTCAATAAGAATAGGTGTTCAGGAAATCATGAAAAATTCAATAAAGCATGATGGGATTTTAGTATTGGTATGTGACCAACCTTATTTGAATAAAGCGTCTATTTTATCACTTTTAGCATTGCAAAATGCCACAAAAGCGCCTATTACGGCCGCCTATTATGCCCAAATCGCAGGTACACCTGCTTTATTTCATGAAAGTGTTTTTCCGGAACTATTGTCTTTAAAAGGGGATACTGGCGCAAAAAGAATTATTCAAGAAAGAGCAGCAGAAGTGGCTAAATTGCAGTTCGAAAATGGGGTTTTAGATATTGACACAAAAGAAGATTATCAACAATTATTGAAGGAGGCGACAAACAAATGATACAAGACAATTTTAATAGAGTGCATGATTATTTGAGAATCTCCTTAACGGACAATTGTAATTTAAGGTGCTTTTACTGTATGCCTGAAGAAGATTATCATTTTACGCCACCCTCTAAATTAATGCAGGCAGACGAAATTGAAGCGATAGCGAAAACATTTGTACGGGAAGGAGTTAACAAAATTAGATTGACGGGAGGTGAACCTCTGGTAAGAAAAGATTTTGGAGATATACTAAATAGATTAGCTTCCTTAGGAATTCAATTAACCATGACAACCAATGCAACAAGATTGCATGAGTTTGTACCTGAGCTGAAAGGCTCAGGTATTCAATCTTTAAATATCAGCTTGGACACTTTGCAAAAAGACAGGTTTATTTTAATGACCAAGCGGGATCAACATGAGCAAGTCATGCGCAATATTCAATTGATGCTTGACAATGGAATTGGTGTAAAGATTAATGTGGTAGCCATGAAAGGCATTAACGACGAAGAGATCAATGATTTTGTAAGATGGACTAAGGACACGCCGATTCATATAAGATTTATAGAGTTTATGCCCTTTGATGGCAACCAATGGAATAGAGATAAGGTAATTACTTTGCAAGAAATTCTAGACAAAGTTAGCACTGAATTTAATTATACACCGATAGTCAGAGCGGCCCATGAAACTGCTAAAAATTATCAAGTAGAAGGACATAAGGGCACCTTTGCGGTAATCAGTACTATGAGTGCTCCTTTTTGTGGCGACTGCAATAGAATGCGTTTAACGGCTGATGGCAAAATGAAAAATTGTTTATTCTCTACTTCTGAAACAGATATCTTAACTGCTTATAGAAATGGGGAAGACATTACGCCACTCATCCATCAGAATATTGCGACAAAAAAACAAGCATTGGGAGGACAGTTTACAACAGATTTGGAAAAAATTGAAACAAAGGATTTGCATAATAGAACAATGATTAGTATTGGAGGATAAATTAATAAGATTTAAAGTATGATCAGTGTAGAAGAAGCTAAATCAATTATAAGAGCAAATATTAGTGCACTGGATGCAATTCAACTTAATCTGGATGACGCAGTTGGATTTGCATTACATGAAGATGTGATTTCGCCTATTGATATGCCTTCATTTGTTCAGTCTTCGATGGATGGATATGCTTTTGCATTCGACGATGTATTATCAACTCAAGGATTAAAAGTTACCCATACGATACAAGCTGGTGCGTCAGATGTATTGGAGATCAAAAAAAATGAAGCAGTTAGAATTTTCACTGGTGCGCCTTTGCCAAAGGGTGCTGACACGGTACTTATGCAAGAGAAAGCAAAATTAGATTCAGATCAATTGTTTGTTTTAGATGAGCGGCTTCAAAAATGCGCCAATGCTCGTTCTATAGGTGCAGACATTCAAAAGGGTGCAATTGCAATAAAAAAGAATACGATACTGACTCCTGGTGCAATTGGTTTCTTGGCAAGTCTTGGCATCACACAGGTTACAGTGGTAAGAAAACCGTCAATTTGTATTATTTTAACTGGAAATGAACTGCAAGATATTGGGAAACAGTTGTCAACTGGTCAAATTTATGAATCTAATTCACATACGTTAAGATCTGCATTAAGGAATATTGGCTTTAATAATATCAGTGTAGTAAAAGTAGAAGACGATTTAGCTTCTGTAGCGACTTGTTTAAAAAATGCATTAGAAAAATTCGATCTAATCATATTCACAGGGGGAATCAGTGTTGGAGATTATGATTTTGTTTTAGAAGCCTGTCAGCAAAATAATATAGTGCAACTTTTTCATAAAGTAAAGCAGAAGCCTGGCAAGCCATTGTATATAGGTAAGAAAGAAAACAGTGTTGTTTGCGCTTTGCCTGGGAATCCTGCATCTGTATTATCTTGTTTTTATCATTATGTAAGTATTGTATTGAATCAGTTATCCAATACATCATTACAAATGAAAAAGGTTCAAGCTTGCTTAACTAATTCCTATACAAAGCCTCCTGGATTAACTCATTTTCTGAAAGGTTTGTATAATTATGTCAATAATGAAGTAACTATCTTAGAAGGACAAGAGTCATTTAAAATGAGTGCTTTTGCAATTGCAAATTGTTTTATTGAATTACCAGAGACAATTACCGAAGTTCAAATTGGACAACTGGTAACTGTGCATTTGTTTTAACTTTAATTATGTATTAATGAGCATTACATTTTTTATTTTATTATTTATCGTTGCTTTATTATACGCTTCTGTAGGACATGGAGGGGCAAGTGGCTATTTGGCATTAATGGCTATTTACGGATTTGCGCCAGAGATTATGAAGCCCTCTGCATTAGTTTTAAATTTATTTGTATCGCTGACTTCTTTTATCCTATTTTATAGGGGAGGGCATTTTAAATGGAAATTGTTTTTGCCTTTTGCGCTGGCATCTATTCCATTTTCATTTTTAGGTGGCACGATTAGTTTAGATGTGGTAATTTATAAAAAGGTATTAGGTGTGTTATTATTATTGCCGGTTATAAGATTCTTTTTTTATCCTAATACCGAAGAAGCTAATCTAAAGCCGAATAATTTTATTTTGTCTTTATTAATAGGAGCGGTCATTGGTTTTTTGTCCGGACTAATTGGTATTGGAGGCGGAATTATATTATCCCCTGTACTATTATTATTAAATTGGACCAATCAAAAACAAACTGCTGCCATTAGTGCATTGTTTATTTTAGTGAATTCAATAGCTGGTCTCATAGGGCAACTTTCAAAAGGAGTACAAATCGATACAACTATCTATAGTTTCGTAGCCATCGCTTTTGTAGGGGGCTTGGCCGGTGCTTGGTTGGGTTCCTTAAAGTTGAATCAAAATATATTGAAATATACTTTGGCAATCGTTTTATTAATGGCTTCTATTAAGTTAATTTTAACCTAATTATACCCTATGAAAGTAGAAGTTCATTTTTTTGGCCAACTTACGGATAAAGCAGGAGTATCGGTGGTTCAAATTGATCATCCAGATAGCTTGAGCCAACTTAAAAATATATTACTGAATCAATACCCATCCCTGCATGATGCAAAATTTATCATAGCAATTAATAATAAGGTAGTTACTGAGGATGTGACTATACCTGATGATTGTATTATTGCTTTAATGCCCCCTTTTTCTGGTGGATAAATATGGAAAAAACTAAAGAGTACATATTAAGATATCAAAGGCAAATCACTCTAAATGGATTTGGCATTGAGGCGCAAGAAAAGCTATCAAATGGGAAAGTATTGGTAATAGGTGCCGGTGGTCTTGGATGTCCAGTACTGCAGTATCTAGTGGCTGTTGGCGTTGGAACAATTGGGATTGTAGATCATGATCAAATTGCTTTGTCAAATTTAAATAGACAAATTTTATTTGGACAGGGAGAAGTTGGCTTATATAAAGCTTCCATTGCGGCAGAAAAAATGGAGGCGTTGAATAATTTTGTAACAGTCACTCCTTATTTACAATACTGTGATCAGAAGTTTGCACTCGAACATTTTCCAAATTATGATATCATCATTGATGCATCAGATAATTTTGCTAGCAGGTATTTAATCAATGATGCCTGTGTCTTATTGCAAAAGTCTTTAGTTTTTGGGGCAGTTTCTCAATTTGAAGGTCAAGTGGCTGTTTTAAATGTGTTAAAAGACGGGCAACAATTAAATTATAGGGATTTATTTCCTGAGCCCCCAAAAAATAGCGAAGTATTGAGTTGTGCAGAGGGAGGGGTTTTGGGTGTTTTGCCTGGAATCATAGGTGTGATGCAAGCAACTGAGGCCATAAAATTAATAGCTGGTGTCGGACAAGTTTTAGCTAATGAGTTATTAACTTACAATGCTTTGACACAGAAAATTTACACTTTACAATTTGCAAAAAATCCCGAAAGAGCTAAGTATGCTCCAGAATCAATAGATGCTTTTTTAAATTTAAATTATCAGTTGACATGCAGTTAAAGAATATATTTACAGATGGTCCAATATCGGCAAATTTTATTGCGGATAGTATCGCTAAACATGCAACAAAGACAAATATTGGTGGGCACAATATTTTTTTAGGCCAGGTCAGGGCGGATGATATTGATGGAAAAACGGTATCTGCTATTGAATATACTAGTAATGTAGAGATGGCTTTAGAGAAAATGCATGAAATAAGAGAGTCTATATTTGCTAAATATGCTATTACTTGCATGCATGTGCACCATAGCTTGGGGAGGGTAAACGCAGGTGAAATATGTTTATTTGTATTTACTTCTTCAAAGCATCGTAAAGTAGCAATCGATGCATGCACTGAATGTGTTGAGCGTATAAAAGCAGAACTACCAATTTGGGGTAAAGAAATATTTGAGGGTGATGGATATCAATGGAAAGTGAATAGTTAAAATACATTAATTTTTATTATGGTTAATATTACGCATAAATCATCTACACTAAGAAAAGCTATAGCAACAGGGGTTATAAAGGTTTCTAATCAAGCAACCATTGATGCAATAGAGCAAAAGTTGGTGCCAAAAGGCGACGTTTTTGAATTTAGTAGAGCTGCAGGTTTATTGGCTTGTAAAAAAACGTATGAAGTTGTACCAGACTGTCATCCTTTGCCAATTGAATATACTTCCATCAAACACGAAATAAATGGATTAGAGATAAAGATTATGGTTGAAGTACATACTGTCTATAAAACAGGCGTGGAAGTTGAGGCAATGCATGGGGTCATGATAACTGCATTAACGATGTATGATATGTTAAAGCCAATCGATAAACATGTTGAGATTATAAATGTGAAATTAGAGGAAAAGAAAGGCGGGAAATCGGATATTAAATATGCTTATCCAGAAAGTTTAAAAGTTGCTGTAATCACGTGTAGTGATAGCATTAGCAATGGAAAAGGGATTGATAAAAGTGGCGAAATTGTAGTTGAAAATCTAAAAAAGCATCATTTATCAGTGTCTAATAAAAAAATTATATCAGACGATTTTGAAACGATTCAAAACGAAGCTAAGCAGTTAGTTCAAGACGGCTATCAATTAATCTTATTCACTGGAGGTACAGGTTTATCTTTAAGAGACGTAACACCAGATGCTATCAGGCCATTGATAGAAAGGGAAGTTCCCGGTGTAATGGAAGCAGCTAGAGATTATGGACAACAAAGAACCCCCTATGCGATGCTGAGCAGAGGAATAGCTGGATTTATAGGAGACAGTTTAATCATTACACTGCCAGGGTCTCCCAAAGGTGCTGAAGAAAGTATGCAAGCCATCTTCCCATATATCCTTCATGTTTTTAGGGTGAAAGAGGGTGTGAAGCATTAGATTATTCTGTTGTTTAATAAATACAAAATAATTTAATAAAATCATTCAGTATTAATACTGAATAGAAAAATAAATCATCCAAATTACAAATTTGTTATAACATTTATGGTATTGTATGCGAGTGCTAAATACCACAAATTTGTTATATGACAGATGAGAAGAAAAGATTAGCAGATAAGATAGGAAATAACATCAGGGCTATAAGACAACGCAAAGGCATGTCTATAGAAAAGCTTGCTTTTAAATCTGACATCGGCTACATGCAGTTGAGTCGAATTGAACTTGGCAAGATAAATACTACAATATACCAAGTATTTAAAATCTCAAAATCATTAGAGGTTGATCTTCATGAATTATTTCATTTAAAAGACAATTAAATGAAAAGATACTTAGCGTATTGCGATGCGATAAAATTTTTAGATGACAGAGGTTTTAGTTTAAATAAAACCTTGAATTTTACAGATAGTCCATTGGTTAAAAAATTCGAATATTGGGCAAAAGAGGATGGTGAGGAGATGTATCTACTTGAGGTAATGGATCAGGACTTTGTTTTTATGTTTAAATTAGTTTAGCAAATATTTAAAGCCAATCTATACCTATATTTGCATTTGTAAAAATGTATATATGTTAGACGCTATTATCCCTTTGATCTCTTTAATACTGTTAGAAGTAATTTTGGGGATTGACAATGTGATTTTCATTTCTATTTTATCTGACAAGCTGCCAGATAGTCAAAGAAACAAATTGAGGTATTGGGGCCTTGGGTTAGCAATGGTAATGCGTTTAATTTTGTTGACGTTAATTTCTTGGATTTTAAAATTGGATCAAAGTTTATTTACGATTGCTGGTATAAGCTTCTCAGGCAAGGGGATCATTTTGATTGCAGGAGGCTTATTTTTAATTTATAAGAGTACAGTTGAGATTTATCATAAAACAGAGTTAGCCAATCAGAGTGAAGTGCCAGTTGTGCCAAAAACGAGTAGCTTCAAAAGACTATTGATGGAGATTGTTTTGTTGGATTTAGTGTTTTCCATTGATTCAATTATCACTGCAATTGGGATGGCACAAGAATTATGGGTTATGTATACATCCGTTATAGTGGCTGTTGTAATTATGATTTTTGCGTCTCAGCCAATTAGTTATTTTATCAAAAAGCATCCTTCATTCAAAATTTTGGCTTTAAGCTTTTTAATGATGATTGGCATTTCATTGATTGCTGAGGGTTTCCATTTGGCCATACCAAAAGGCTATATTTATTTTTCAATGGCATTTGCTTTTATAGTTGATATCATACAAATGAAAACGGTAAAATAGCAATATGCAATCCCCAGTCTTTTTAATCACTCCTCCATTTACTCAGTTAAATACGCCTTATCCTGCAACGGCTTATTTAAAAGGGTTTTTGAATACCAAAGGTATTTCTAGTGTTCAGGCAGATCTTGGGATTGAGGTGACATTAGCTGTTTTTAATAAAGAAGGATTGTCGAAGTTATTTGAGGCAATCGTTGAAAAGGAATATGAGCTTAGCCCTGATTGCCAACGTATGCTAGCTTTGAAGAATCACTACATCAACACGATTGACCAAGTAATTTTATTTTTACAAGGCAAGTTAGATACTATTGCACATTTAATTTGTACGCGTTCATTCTTGCCAGAAGCAAGTGCTTTTGATCAATTAGATGATTTAGAATGGGCATTCGGCGCGATGGGGAAACAGGATAAAGCTAAGCATATCGCGACAATGTATTTAGAGGATCTTGGCAACTTGATTAAGGCAACAATTGATCCTTATTTTGGTTTTAGTCGCTATGCAGAGAGTCTCGGAAGATCTGCTAATTCATTTGACGAATTGTATGAAGCACTCAATGCGCCTTTAACTTATTTAGACACTATTTTATTAGACCTTTTTGAACAGCATATTCAAAAAGTACAACCTAAACTAGTTTGTATCTCAGTGCCGTTTCCAGGAAATCTATATACCTCTTTAAGATGTGGACAATGGATTAAGCAGCATCACCCTACTATTAAAGTTGCTATGGGTGGAGGCTTTGCTAATACAGAACTTCGTTCATTGTCTGACCCTAGGGTGTTTGAATTTTATGATTTTATTACGTTGGATGATGGGGAAGCGCCAATTGAAATGTTGATAAATCACATTGATGGCAAAAAAGATATACATGATCTTAAGCGTTGCTTTATATTATTGAACGGGGTGGTTACCTATATGAATGAATCCATTTATCCCGATTACAAGCAGCATCAATTGGGTACACCTGATTATGAAGGCTTATTATTAGATCAATATATTTCTGTGATTGAGTTGGTCAATCCAATGCACAGCTTATGGAGTGACGGAAGATGGAATAAATTAACGATGGCCCATGGATGCTACTGGGGTAAGTGTACGTTTTGTGATATCTCTTTGGACTATATTAAAACCTATGAACCTGCAACAGCAATTTTATTGGCGGATAGGATGCAGGCAATGATTGCTCAGACAGGTCAAAATGGGTTTCATTTTGTAGATGAAGCAGCACCACCGGCATTGATGAAGGCTGTAGCGATTGAAAGCATTCGTCGTAAATTAGTGGTAAGTTGGTGGGCCAATGTGCGTTTTGAAAAAAGCTTTACACAGGATCTTTGTCTTTTATTGAAAGCTTCTGGATGTATTGCGGTGAGTGGGGGGCTAGAGGTTGCATCAGACAGATTATTGGATCTAATCCAGAAAGGTATCACAGTGGCACAAGTTGCTAGAGTAAGTAAGCATTTTAATGATGCTGGGATCATGGTACATGCTTATTTAATGTATGGATTCCCGACGCAGACAGTACAAGAAACGGTTGATTCTTTAGAAATGGTTCGTCAGTTTTTTGAAACAGGTGTATTAAAATCTGCCTTCTGGCATTTGTTTACGATGACTGCGCATAGTCCAGTTGGATTAGCACCTGAAAAATATAAAGTTAAAAAAGTAACAGATGCCATTGGCAGTTTCGCCAACAATGATATCCTCCATACTGATCCTACTGGTGCAAATCATGAGATCTTTGGCTTTGGCCTAAAAAAGGCGTTACTGAATTACATGCATGGTGCTTGTTTTGAATTTCCATTACAAAAATGGTTTGAGTTTAAAATTCCAAAAACTACCATTGAGCCAAATTATATCCAAAAGCAAATTGATGCTGTAGAGATTGGCGCTTCAAACTATAAAGCAATATGGATAGGATTGATGCCTATTGCAACTATAGTGCAAAAAGCAAAAAAAGGCAGCAAGTGGGAAGAAATGAATTTACGTTTTGAGACCAATAAAAATACTGTTTCAATCAATGTGTCGCCAGAAAAAGGGGCATGGTTAATACAGCTATTGTCAAAAATAAATATAGATACATCCTCTGGTATGCCTTTGGCAGACATCAAAGCGGATTATGCAGCTGCAGGGCTGGAAGGCTTTGATTTGTTTTGGGATAATAAACCTGTCAATACCTTACATAAAGCGGGACTATTAAGAATATAAATTCATAAAGATGCATGTTGAATGGGTGAGAGATTTTTGTTTGACATTTAAAGATGTGGAAGAATGTCAGCCATTCGGCCCAGAGCATCTTGTATATAAGATCAAGGGTAAAATGTTCTTACTTCTTTCTTTGGATGAAATCCCGCCAAGAGTGAATGTAAAAACAGATCCAGAAAGATCAATTGAATTAAGAGAATCTTATCCTGACAATATATTGCCGGGTTATCATATGAATAAGAAGCATTGGAACACACTTGTATTAAATGCAAGACTTAACCCAGGATTGGTTCAAGAATTAATCACCCATTCTTACGAGTTAGTTCGAAAGTAATTTGAGCCATGCTCGATTTCTTAAAATTTTGCCAATTATCCATCCCAAAACTTAGTTTAACATATATTTTAATTGTATGTAACTTTTTCCCAATACTTTCGTCCCACTTTTAAATATATTGAATGAACTATTTTTCTTTGAATTGGCTTAAGCCATTTGCTTTTGTAGTGCTGACTTTTTTTAGCTTTAATGCTTTTGCGCAAGGATTTAACTTAAAAGGGGTTGTAAGAGATACGGTAGATAAAAAACAGCTACCCAATGCGTCTATTGTGCTTTTACATGCAAAAGATTCTGTATTATATAAAATGACTAGAACGCAAGCAAATGGTGCCTTCGATTTGTCTGAAATCAATAATGGGGAATATATTTTAATGATTACATATCCTCAGTATGCTGATTATTTAGAAAAAATCCAAGTCAATGATGCTGCGATTGATTTAAAAGTCATCCCCTTAAATACAAAAGTACACTTATTGAAAGAAGTGATCATTAAAAATACCGTATCTGCCATTCGAGTTAAAGGCGATACTACAGAATATAAAGCCGATAGCTTTAGAGTGACACCCAATGCGGATGTGCAAGAATTAATAAAAAAAATGCCTGGATTTCAAGTCAATTCAAAAGGAGAGATTACAACCCAGGGGGAAAAAGTAAATAAAGTGTTAGTTGATGGAGAAGAGTTTTTTAGTGATGACCCGGCTGTGGTAACAAAAAATTTAAGAGCGGATGCGGTAGATAAAGTGCAGGTATTTGATAAGAAATCTGATCAAGCAGCTTTTACAGGAATTGATGATGGGCAAACCAGTAAGACGATCAATTTGCAATTAAAAGAAGACAAGAAGAACGGTTATTATGGCAAATTTGAACTCGGCTCCAACTTGGATCAATACCGAAATGGTAAGGCTTTAATCAATGCTTTTAAAGGAAAGAAGAAAATTGCAGGTTATCTCACTACTGACAATACACGTTTTGAAGGATTGAGTTGGGATGAGCAAAGGAATTACTCGGACGGGGGGAATACGGTGACTACATTAGGAGATGACGGAAGTATGAGTATCTATTTTTCGGGTGGAGACGACTATGATGAGCAAATAGGTTTGCCTAATCAACAAAGTGCTGGCCTAGTACTTTCTAATAAATGGGGTAATACTTCTACTAATAATACGGGACAATATCAAAGATTGCAATCTAATGCCAAAGGAACTAGTTACACACAAACAATTCTTTCTAACGCGATTTTAAATAATAACACTACGAATGACCAGCTGCTTGATAAAAGAAAGTATCGTTTCAATACGATTAATGAATGGGGTACAGATAGTACTGGATTATTCAAAATTACCTTAAAAGCGGCTAATACTTTAAAAGATGCCAATGCCCAATTCTTTGGTATAACAACCAATGAGTTTGGTAATAAGATTAATCAGACTGATAGAAAAACCAGTTTGTCTGAAAATGATAAATTGCTTATCTCAAATTTAAGTTATCGAAAAAAGTTTGCTAAAAAAGGTAGATCAATTTCGGTGCTTTCTGATTTGAATTTTAATGATAAAGCACAAGATGCAACTCTGATTTCTGAAAATAGTTTCTTTGATGCAGCTAATTTACTCAGCTCTGTAGACAGGGTGGATCAAATCAAAGCCAATCAACAAACAACTTCATCTGTCGCTTCAAATATAGTGTACACAGAACCATTGAGTGAAAAATCGTTTTTAATCTTAAAATATGGGCTAACAATTGCTAAAAATGATGCAGAAAGAGTGACTTCGAACAATAATGGTACAATTGTGGACTCATTGAGTAATCATTTTGTGTTTAATACAGTTAATAACAGTGGGTCACTCAGTTACCGTTATGTAGCTAAGAAAGTAAATTTTATCATTGGATCAGGAATAGGGACGGCAAATTATCAGTTAAATGATTTGGAATTGGGTACCAACAAAGGAATCAATTTTACAAATTTCATTCCAAGCGCTTCTTTAAATTTTAATCCTAAGCAACAAAGAAAACTTAGATTTAATTACAATGGAAATACAGTTAATCCAACATTATTACAAATTCAACCCATACTAGACAATACAGATCCTCTAAATATATTAGTGGGTAATCCTGAATTACAACAAGCATTTACAAATAAGTTCACATTTAATATCGGGGATTATAAGGTTTTAAAAAGCCGCTCAATCAATTTGTGGGTCGATTATGGAAACACGAATAACGCAATAACCAGTAGTAGTGAAATAGATGCAAACGGAAGAAGAATTTCTAAATATGTGAACGTGGATGGCAATTTTAATTATAGCATTAATGCTTCATACGGCTTAGATGTCTATAAAGGAGTGAATATGAATTTTAGATTTGGAAAAAGGTTTAATCGATATAACAACATAGTCAATAATACAAAAAATACAAATGACAATAACTCAATAGATTATGCCATTGGTTTAAATTATTGGAGTGACACTTGGTTTAATTTTTACTTTCAAATAAATGCAGTCAATAATCAGTCGACCTCTACTATTAGGCCTAATATAACAACTAACTATTGGTCTTATTCTAGTTATGGTAATTTTAATTTTAAATTTAAAAAGGCCAAAACCTATTTATCATTCGAAAACGAGTTCAATATTTACCAAAAATCTGTTGCTTTCCCCGATCAACGAAATATTTACTTAGTAAGTCCTTCTATTCGAAAAGTCATTGGTAAAAAAGACCTTTTTGAAATTAAATTATATGCTTTTGACCTGTTCAATCAAAATAGCAATGTGAGTAGAAATATCTCAAGTAATTTTATTTCAGAGTCCACAAATAACAGCATAAGAAGATATTTCTTATTTGGTGTAATTTATAATTTTTCAAAAAATAGCAAGCCACCTAGTTTCGACTAATTTCAAATCTTTTTATCAATTTTTCTATATGAATCGAATAATTTTATTTTCTTTTTTGTTGGTTACCACTCCAGCTTTTACACAGCAATTTATAACAGCGGGGAAGTTGACTTTTGAACGAAAAGTGGCACAAGTAACTTTAATGGAGAACTTGTATGAAAATGGCGGGGATGACAATATTTGGATTACTGAAATGAAAAAGGTCTTCCCAAGAATTGTTACTGATTATTATACTTTAGAATTCAATAATAATACCACTCTATTCAAAGTTGAAAAAGAAAATTCAGATAACAAATACATGCTAACTGGATTAAAGCCTTCAGATCAAAATTACGTGTATCAGGATTTCAATCAGAATATGACAACAATGAGTAAAGGCATATTTGAAAATGAATATCTAGTAAAAGATAGTTTGCGAAAATTTCAATGGAAAATTACAGGGGAGGTTAGGGACATTGCTGGTTTTGAATGTAAAAAAGCCTTAACTAAGATTAATGACTCCGTAGTAGTTGTAGCTTTTTATACAGATCAAATTATAGTAAAAGGTGGTCCTGAAAATTTTAATGGGCTTCCAGGTATGATATTAGGCTTGGCTGTGCCAAGATTATCTCTAACCTTATTTGCTACAAAGTTAGAGTTAACAAGTCCTATAATGAACGTAAGATTGCCTTTGAAACCCAAATATGTAAAACACAGCCAAATCCTTCAAGATGTAGAAAAAGGCCTAAAGACTTGGGGTAAAGAAGCTAAGGCAATAGCTTGGGTAACTAATTTATAAATCCAACCCCCTTTGGCCCATTGCGTAAAATGAGCCAGATTTCGTTCTTGACGAGAAGGGGGCGGATTAACTTATTTTTTGGTTAAATCAATTGCGAAACTCAATTTTAACGTCACTCTATATTCAGTGATTTTATTATTTGTAACAATCGCTGTTTGATCTTGAACCCACACAGATTTAATATCTTTCAAGGTTTTACTGGCATGGGTGACTGCTGTTTGTGCTGCATCTTCCCAACTTTTAGTTGAGTTAGACATCACTTCTATCACTTTTACGGTACTCATATTTGTTGATTTTAGATCTAAATTATAGGATCATTTTTTTACTTCCTATGATGCTTATTTTAATTTGAATTGATTATTATCATAGACATACTTGACAAGAATCAAATGCATTATTTTTCATATGTACTAATTTTCAATTTAAATTTTATAGCTATGTCTACTATAATTGCCGAGTCGTATATCCTAGAATTAAAGGCTTGGCTTAAACTTATCTCATTTTACAAAAATCAAACAGAAAGCTTTAAGCATAAACTATTTCAAGCGATAAGGGTGCCAATGTTGATTAAGGATAGTGCAAGATTAGAAGCCTATCAAGTTCATTTAATGGCATTTCAGGATTTTTTATTTGAAATGGAGGATGCTATACTTTGTCATATTAAGCAAATTGATATAAAATACATTTTTGATGATATGCAAAAGAACGAATCCATTGAGCATCAGCAAATTTTACTCAGGTATAAAATGTATACAGCAGAAAAAAAATATTTTAGTTTCAGAAATGCCTTATCGCAATACCTTATAAGTATTTTTGAACTTGTAATTTTATCCAAATTAAATAATGGATTGCCGGGTCTGCATCCTGTTGGTCGTAGGTCTGCAAATATTACAGTTTAATTCATTTGTTGTAACTCCTACATTAAGGACTTGTTTATCTTTGGAATTGTACCTAAAAACACTGATACCCTTGGCTTTCCAGAAATAGGCAGTGCTAAATATAGCTGCCACTTCTTGCTTGGTGGTTGTTTCAGGTAAATTAATCGTTTTTGATACGGCATTATCAGTGAATTTTTGAAATGCCAATTGGTGTTTTAAATGCCATTCAGGAGCTATTTCTTGTGCTGTTTTAAACAAATTTCTAATGGCTACTGGTATCTCTGATATAAAAGCGATAGAACCATACTTTAGTACTTTCTTCATTATATCAGAATGGTATAATTTGTTTCTTTTTAATGTTTCTACAAGTTGTTGGTTTACGTTTTCAAAAATATGATCTTCGAGTATATGTCTTTGCTCGTAGGCTAAAGCAAATATTGGTTCAATCGATGAGCTTACATTGGCTATGATGGATATACTTCCAGTTGGAGCAATGCTTGTTCTTGTCGCATTGCGCATTGGCATATCAGGTGCATAAATGCTCTTTTCCCAGTCAGGAAAACTTCCTCTTTCTTTGGCTAATTGAATGGAAGCTTCTTTTGCCTTCTCGCTTATAAATTGCATAATCTGCTCACCTAATTGAACTGCTTTATCAGAATCATAAGGGATTTCAAGTTCAATCAATAAGTCTGCCCAGCCCATTACACCCAATCCAATTTTTCGACTTTTTAAGGTTGTAAATTTAATCTCAGGTGTAGGGTAAGTATTGATCTCAATGACATCATCTAAAAATCGGATGGCTACTTCAACTATTTCTTCTAGCTTTCTCCAATTCACCTCTTTACTTCCATTATTACTCTTTAGAAATTTGACCAAATTCAATGAACCTAAATTACATGACTCGTAGGGCATTAAAGGAACCTCCCCACAAGGGTTTGTTGCATTGATTTTACCAACAGCTTGTAATGGATTATGTTGATTGATGGTATCTATAAATAGTAAGCCTGGGTCACCTGAGGTCCAGGCAGATTGTATAATTTTATTCCATAAATATTTCGCATCTACTCTTTTTTCTACATTTTTATAATTGGGGTGGATTAATTCCCATTCATCATTTTTTTCTACTGCATGCATGAATTGATCCGTTATTGCAATTGAAAGATTGAAGTTATTTAATACTGTAGAACTACCTTTCGCTTCAATAAATGCTTCAATATCTGGATGATTAATGTCTAGGATAGCCATATTAGCTCCTCTTCTTCTACCAGATTGTTTCACCCCTTCAGTAAGTGCATCAAAATCTTCTATAATAGATAATGGGCCAGATAAGTGCCTGCAAATTGAATAAGCATAGTTATTTTTTGGTGAAATTTTTGAAAAGTTAAAACCCACCCCTCCACCACTGGATTGTATCAATTTGGCATATTTAAAACTATCATGAATACTTTGCATTGAATCAAAAATTGGTAACACAAAACACGCACTAAGTTGTTGCTCGGAATTACCTGCATTCATTAATGTTGGTGAATTGGGTAAAAATAAGAATTCAGATAGGCAATCGTAAAATTTACCCTCCCAAGAAAGCGCCTTCTCTTTCCCTCCCCACTGGTATTCTGCATTTGAAACGGCCTTAGCGACTCTTTTGAAAAGTTCTTTAGGTGTTTCTATGGTTTCCCCATTATTGTCTTTTAGCAGATACCTGGCTTTTAAAAGATATTGACTGTGCGCTGATATATCGTTCATTTCATTTGGGGTATTAATAGTATTGTATTAGTACAATTTTTTGGTAATCTTTAAGTACGTCTTCGTCTACAAATTCTACAATACCTCCTGTAGCAAGTGTTTTTTCAATCACATCATCTACTGCATCTTTGATATAAAGATCGTTATGTAAAACATCGTCATGTTCAAAAATGATTTCTTTCTTAGCTCCTTGCCTTGCTGGATAAACGTAGTTTTTTTCTATGATTAGGTGTTTCCCTTTTTTCTCAGTTGCCCTTCGCCAGACCTCTTTTATGCCTACTGCCAATGTTTTATTGCCCATTGCGTCATCTATCACTTTTATTAGGTCTTCTTTTTTTTGTTTATTCCACTTAGTTACATACGGTTCAATGATATCTAGTAATTCTGGTTCTGTATTTTCTTCATAGTTGCCATGAATATATTCTGTTATATATTTCTTTTGGTGACTAACCTGTTTAAAGTGTCCAATTGTTTTCGGAGTACCCATAAAGAAAACTGGAATATTGTATTGTAGTAATATTTGCTTTAATTGAAGATCTACATTGTGAAGAAATTTGTCTAGTTGATTTTCTTTGATTTTTGATTCATCAGAAAAATTAGCCACTTTTTCAGGCATATCATGATATAACCCATCTATATCAACTGCTTTTATTCTTTCTAGTTTCAACAAACTTTTAGTATTGCCCAGATAGAAACTACCTTCTTTACTACTAATGATCATTAATATATACTTGTGGATTTCTTTTTTAGCATAGACCAAATCTCTAATTTCAAATGAATCATCTATTACGATTCTGTCTTCGAGAGGGATATCTAAATAATAAAACTTCTCTAAAAGTGGGGAGACGAAGATGGCTATACTCTTGGTGACTTTTGAATAATCTATCTCAGAAATAATGTGTTTCAATTTTTTTATAACTGGGTTAGCAATACTCTTTGGGTAGGTTTTCAGTAGTTCTGCGCTTGTCTTATGAACCATAACTTTTAAATGTCCAGTAATTTCTTTTTGAGGGTTCACTTGAATATCAACTGAGATAATAATTGATATGCTAGGGAAGTAGCTTTCAGTTAAGATTAAATCTGAGTATAATTCGGATTGCATTGTTTTCATGCTGTTATTTTTTAATGCTTTTATAAAGTCCAATTAATTCGCCAAAGCCTATGATATGATTCGACATAGCTTTTTCTAATTGATGTTTTGTGCTATTGATATTTAAATCCAATAGAAAGTTATCAAGGGCATATACTTTAAAATGATAATGGTGAATGCCCTTAGGTGGACAAGGACCACAATATTTATTCATACCAAAGTCGTTGATCCCTTGTCTGCCTCTGGTTTTGTTTATTTTAACATAACTTTTTGGAGGGATATTCCATGCAATCCAATGCGTCCAAGTTCCTACTGGCCCATCAGGGTCATCCACAATGATTGCCAAGCATTTTGTTTCAATTGGCAAATTATTGATAATTAACTCAGGCGGCACATTACTACCATCACATGTATATTGTTTTGGAATGAAAGTAAATGGTTTAAAGGCTGAACTTGATACATCCAATAACTTTGTATAGACTTCAGTGGGTAAACTGGAATACATTTTACTATGAATTAACCTCTGTTACAAATAAATACGGGCACTGCGTGGTCTTGTATCAATTCACTTACAAAGCTTTTGTGAAACAAAGAACCCAATCCAGTTCTGCCATAAGACCCGCTTATTAATAATGCATTTTTCCTTTCTAAAAACAAACTATTGAAGTAGCTGCCCGGATCCGCATTATTTTTAAAAATTGTTAAGTCTTTAAAATGTTTAACGGCGTATTCCTCTAATAAAATCTGGTCAGGAATGTCATGTTTTTCATCCTCTTTAGAATACACTACAATTGTTTTATTATTGGTTAATTCTGGAAATAAATAAGCAAATTGTTTAATAGCAAACATCGAATTTTTTGATCCATCATACGCTATAATATTGCATTTTGGAAATATGTATTTTTCTGGAATCACTAATGCTGGACATTCTATCTCTTTCAAGGTTTCTACTAGATACTCTGAGACTTTATTTACACCATAATCTTTATAAAATGTTTCTGATCCCAATAACATTAAATCAGCAAATCTTGATTCTTTTATGAGTGTTGCAATAGATGAATCATCATAATCTTTATGCACCTTATATTCTATATCATTATTTTGACATTCTTTTTCAAATTTTGCAATTACACTCTTTATTTCTTCTGCATCCACATCTTCAATTAATGGAATAAAATAGGTAGATCCAATACCTTCGCCAGCATAATTCCATAATCTAGCATAATCTTTTTTGGGTATAAAAATACCTGTTAAGACAATTCTGCTTCTTTCATTTAATGTTTTCGCAAACTCCATGGCACCTTTTGAATAGTTTGTCCCATCAATTGCTAATAAAATCTTTTTCATATTTATTTTTTAATATTTTTAATGAATCTACTGTCTACAAACTTAGTGTGGCAAACACAATAGCACAATGACCTACGTCAAAACCATTGCTGATTCCAATTTGTTTCCTTGTTCGATGCTATTTCAACTATCTAAATCATCTAAAGATTTGATGTTGGTCATTGGATGCTACATCACTTGTTTTTAATTTCAATGATTATTTAAATTTTAAATTACCCTTATGACAAATTCATTAACAAGACAAGCAAGTTTGATGCCTACTATTTTCGATGATTTGGTAAACCCATGGACTGATTTATTAAGTAATTTTCGCCTTAGTTCCGGTAATTTTTCTGTACCAGCAGTTAATATTACTACACAAAATGGCGACTATACAATTACGATGGCTGTTCCTGGGATGAAAAAAGATGATTTTAAGATTGACTTTGATGACAATCTTTTAACCATTAGTTGTTCTAAAGAGGAGTCTAATGAGGATAAAAACTCAAGATTTACTAGAAAAGAATACAACTATTCATCTTTTAGTAGAACTTTCACAATTCCCA
>JACCDN010627067.1_pt1 | contig 36779 bp, 33 predicted proteins | sample 7441691 | NCBI WGS metagenome assembly JACCDN01 (sample SAMN15323439, study PRJNA562643) | freshwater metagenome | isolation source: river surface water | place: USA:Blue River Watershed | collected 2017-08-16
CAACCAATTCAATTAAATCAAAATCTTACTCATTTGACTATGGGATATAAATTTAATCAACCAATTAAATTAAATCAAAATCTTACACATTTAACCATTGGATATTGTTTTAATCAACCAATTGAATTAAATCAAAATCTTACTTATTTGACTATGGGTGATAGATTTAATCAACCAATAATATTAAATAAAAATCTCACACATTTAATAATGGATATGACACAAATACTTTTTAAAGATAAGGGTTTTAATCAACCAATTATATTGAATCAAAATCTTACACATTTTATAATGGGTTCAAATTTTAATCAACCAATTCAATTAAATCAAAATCTTACTCATTTGAAAATTGGGTATAAATTTAATCAACCATTGAATTTATCAAATAAAATAAAATATTTAGGTTTAAATTCAAATCCTTATGATTTAATTGATAATTTACCAAATAGTGTTGAAGAATTAGAATTGAATTATCATTTTAATTCACCAATGGATAATTTACCATCTTCAATAAAAATAATAAAAATAAATTGCAAGAATTATAATTATGAATTAAATTGTTTACCAAAATCTGTTGAATATTTGAAATTAAATAGATCTTATAATAAAAAAATATTAAATATTCCAAAAAAATTAAAAAAAATAGTTTGTTTCAAAAATTATAAATTTATAAATGAATTTGATGATTTGATTATAGAAACATTTACAAATTATAATGAATTTAAATTTAATTCATTTGATTGTGGGATGTAAAATTTAATTGAATCATAATTTTACATATTTGATATTTAGTCAATATATACAAATTTCTTAATATATATTAAAAAAAAATGAAATAACAATTTATTCAAATGTTTTAAATTAAAAATATTATTGTAAAAAAACATATATTTGATAACATACAAAAATGTTTTTTTTTAGTTCATTAAAAGAAATTTTTATTTTTGCACTCCAATATGATGGTTTAGCTATCCAATATATTCAAAATCCTGATAAAGATCTTCAATTGGAAGCTGTTAAAAATAATGGTTGGGCTATCCAATATATTCAAGATCCTGATAAAGATGTTCAATTGGAAGCTGTTAAAAAAGATGGCAGTATTATCCAATGTATTCAAAATCCTGATAAAGATGTTCAATTAGAAGCTATTAAAAATAATCCATTTGTTGTACATTTTGCAGTGATTAATGAAGATGTTAAAAATGAAGTTAAAAAAAGGGAAATACAAGAACTTGGGTGTGAGATTGTAGTAGCATTTTTTGGAATAGCAACAATGGTAGCAATAGCATATTTTTACCCATAATTTTAATAAAAATATTCAATCAGAAGCCAATATTTTTGAATTTTTATTTAATTCATCAACTTTAATGTTGATGCTTCAATAATAGTATTATTTTTATAATATTCGGCATATGATTTAATGTACAATTTAAAATCAGGATTTTTACACCTTCTTTCATTCTGAATGTCTATTTGAATATTTATCTTAATCATAAAATCATTAAGATATTTAAATAAATTATCTGTATTTATTACTCAATTTACAATATCACTTATTATTTTTTTATATCATCAATCATTAAAACATTATTATGTTTAATTACATTTAACAATATGTTATTGTTTTAATCAATTAAATTAACAAATGAAATATGTATGTTTAAATTCAAATTGTAAGGATTTGATTGATAATTTACCAAATAGCATTGAAGAATTAGTATTAAATTATAGTTCAGCAATGAATGATTTACCAACTTTAAAAATATTAACATTAAATTCTTATGAATACAAACATGAATTGTTTGCTACAATCAATTGAATATTTACAATTAAACAAAATTTACAATAAAAAAATTGAAAATATTCATAAAAACTTAAAAAAAAATAATTTGTTTAAAAAAATATAAATTTTTAAATAATTTGAATAATTTAATAAATCATGATGTTAAAATTCACTGGTGATATAAGGATATTATAAATTATCAATTATATTTTTATTTAATTTCAATAATTTCCATTGTATCATCATTAATTTTTATTTCTAAAATATTTGAAATTGTCATTAAAAATTTTAATTCATAAGCATCTAATGGTTCAGAATTAAAAATTTTATTTTCAAATGATTCTAATAATTTTAATAATTCATTTATTGATTTATCTTTCAGATCATCATAATTAATTGTATCATCATTAAAAATATCATCAATAATTTTTATATCATTTTTTATTTTTGAATAATTTTTGATAAAAATATCTTTTTCTTTTTCATTACTTATATTTTCCAATTTAATCAAAAGTTTTTTAATATCAACATTTTCATTTGATATTTCATCATTGTTTGTATAAATATCAGTATTTTTCATATTTACTTATCTTATAACTTAATCCAACCATACCATCAATAAAATAAATTTCAATTTTTTTTGGTTTTATTTCTTCATTTTTATCGATATTACACCTTTTTCACTGAAAATCGGGACACATTTGTCAGTGAATCCAATGTAATTGCACCTATCATAGGCTTGGTTGATACTTGACCTCCCGATTTGTAGTGTCCTTTTTGCTGGAGGTTATCACCTTTTGTTTTAATTCTTTTTTTATTTCACCTTTTTCTAAATCATAATCTCTTCTATATTTTAATAATCTTTCTTTTTTATCAAGATAATGATTTACTATTTTTATCATATTATTTACTGCATTTTCATCACGATTTATACATCCTATCTGTCTGTTTTCCATTTTATATGTTAAGACAGAATGTAATTTTCTGATTACTCCATTTGCATCAGGTAAATACAAATTTTCACATACTTCTTCAGTTTTATGATTTAATTTTGATGTCCTAAACTCATCTAAATTATATATTTTCATTTGCTTACCTATTAATCTTTTCAATCTATTATTTGGTGTGGATAAATTACCCTTATGACAATTTGTTTTAAATCCAAAATCACCAAATAAAATAATTGAATCTTTACCAAATGTATTTTTAATTTCTCTAATCATTTTTGTTTCAGTATGCTTTCTATTTAAATATCCATGCCATTTATATTTTCTAAATATTTCTCTGTTGTATTTATCAAATAACATACCATTAATTTTGTTCTTATTTTTAATAAATTCTTTAAATTTTTCAAAATCACAAGTTTTAGAGTTATATTTGGTTAATTCATTTTCTGTTTTTGATATATCATTTTTATTTTTATAATTTTGAATAAGTCTTTGATATTTTAATCTTTTAGTTAATTTAGCATGTTTTCTATTTGTATATCTGTATTTCTTACCATTTTTTCCTTTCATCATCATCAATATTGACTTTCCTGGGTCTACAACTTCCCAATCGTTTTTTTTAAGTTCTTCTAATTGTTTATCATTCAAATCTTCTAAATATAAAAAGTCCGTTCCATTTAATATTTTGGCTTCTTTGATTTCTTGTTTTCTTTTCTCTAATATTTTTGTTTGTTCTTCTTTAGGTAATTTTTTAAATGCTTCTTTTTGTTTATCCTTTTGTTCCTTTAATTTTAATTTAAATTCTTGGTCTTGTTTTTTCTTTTCTTCTTGACATTTTTTCTTAAATTCTTCTTTTTGTTCTTTTGTCATATCTTTTGTTTTTTCTTTGTTTTCATTTCGTTTTTTATTTGCATTTTTTTTGCGTTTTTTTTCACTATCAACTTTATCAGTTTTTAGCATTTGTATTGATACTGAATAACCATCTGTATATATTTTATAATCAAAAACATAATTTGATTGTTTAAATATTGAATTATCAATATCAAATAACATAGACCACATAGGTTCTTTATATGCTTCTATATCATCTAAATATTTCTTTTTATCTTTTTTAATAAATAATTCTATAAGAGTTTTGGTGTCAATTGGTGTGTATTTTTGTGTTATGTCAGTTCTTAAAGGAAAGAATTGAAAAGATTTTGTTTCTAATTTTTCTAATTCCAAACACATATAAATCATTGATTTTAAATATCTTTGTGGATTATTTTGAATATCAAACTCATAGGAATTAATAAAATCTTTATAAAATATATTATTTTTGTGTATATTTATCCACTTATGATATTTTTCATTTGATTTTAATGTATTATTTAATAAATCTTGTTTAACTTCATAAATTTCCTTGTTTAATTGTTTTCTTAATTCTGTTTTAGTTCCTTCTTTTGCTTTTTCAACAAGTTCATTATTTATTTTTTTAAATGAAGAATTAACAAATCTATTAACATATTTAAAAAAATGTAATTTAATATTATTTTCAATGTTAGTTAAAATATCAGTTGCTAATGAATTTAATATTTGTGATAAATATGAACTATTTACTTTATTTTCATAATTAAGATTTTTATAATGTTCTTCATAAAATTTATTAAGTTCTTCCAATAATTTTAAATTTTCGTCAGTTGGTTTATTACCTCTATTATCTTTTATTGATAAAGTATTCATAACCATTCTAATAATTTCTTCAGTTATAATAGGTATATCAAATTTATTGTGATATTTATAAAGAATCCATAATCTTAAAAATTGATAAGTGTGAATAACAATTTGATTAGTTCTAAAACAAGTATCATTAAGAATATTTTTGATATCATCTTTTTTAAGATGGTTATCGGGCTTATCATCAATAATAATTTTGGACAAAATACATTTAACGGTAATAAATTTATCTGGAGGTTTTTTTGGAATACTCATATTTATATATATTATAATATTAGAAAATAAAATATTTTTAAATCATTTATATTAAAATAAATAATTTATGTTTTTATAAAATAAAAAATAAATTAATTCTATATATTTGTTTAAAAATATAAAAAATTTTAAAATATATTTATATATAAAATATTATGGAAACTAACAATAAAGAAAATAAGTATATATGTGAAAAATGTAATTTTAAATGTAATACAAAAGCCAGATGGGAAGCACATATTAAAACAACTTTACACATAACAGGTATTAAAAAGAAAAGAAGTGATTATAAAGAACCCTTAAAATGTGATAAATGTGATTATGAAACAAAAAATATAACAACAATGAAAATACATAAATTAAATAAACACTTAACTAAAGATGATAGAGAAAAGGAATTTACACATTATTGTAAATATTGTGATTATGGTTCATTTTCAAAAGATTCATTTGATATACATAATAATACTGAAAAACACAAACATTATTTATCATTATCTACCAAATAATAATATGTGTTTTTATGTAGTAAATATTATAAAAATTGAATATATGTTAATATATATTTAAATATATAATGACAGAATATACAAAATTAGTTAAAAATGAATCTGAAATATTAAATGAAGATAAAATAATTGAAATTAACAAAATAACAAAATGTGATTGTGATTTTGATTCTCAAATAGCATATGTAATTGATAAAATTGGTGATGAGCCTATAAATTTTATATCTATATTTGATTATTTAAAAAGTAAAAGTTTTAGAAAAAAAATTGAAACAAAAGAAAAATTTTTAGTTTGTGAAAATGGAAATGAATTAATTAAAAATGAATCCATTAATAAAAAAAGTCATTTTAAACATAAAGTTCATAATAGTTCAGAAATGTCTGAATGGCATAAAAATTGGCAAAATAAATTTACAAATACAGAAATCCAAATAGGTAAAAGATATGCTGATGCAGTAGAAGGTGATTATGTATTAGAATTTCAACATAGTCCAATATCTAAAGATTTAGTTATATCTCGTAATGAAAATTATAAAAATAATAATAAAAAATTATTATGGGTCATTGACGGCAATGAAAATATTGATATTGAAGAAATAGATAATGATAGAATAATGCTTAAATTTAGTAATTCATTATGGAAATATGATAGTTTTTTAGAGAATGATTTTATATTTATCAATAAAGAAGATAAAATTTTTAAAATAAATCCATCTTTAGTAAAAAGTAATATGATTGACATAAAAGAATATAAATTAAAAAATGAATTTATTGAAGCAGTTAAAAATAATTTAATTGATAATTTATGGAGTATTGATGAATTGACACAATGTGTATTATATCATAATCAAAGAGGTGCAGGTTGTGGAAAAACATATGAAAGTATTCAATTATTATTTAATGATAAATTTACACACAAAGATACTTTCATATATTTAACAAAAATGCATTCTGCTAAAGAAGTAATTTATGGTGAATTAAAAAGTCAATATGAAAGGGGAGATTTAATATCTTTGGAATTAGATAAAAATGATTGTAATGATGGAGAAATTGGAATTATTGATAAACAATACCAAATAAAATATATAAATGCTAAAACTCAAAAAGAATGTAAAGTTATAATTGGAACAATAGACTCTTTTATGTTTAGTGTAAATGGAAATAAAAAAATTAATGATATTGATTATTTTAATGGTATTGTAAAAGACATAAGAGATAATGAAAATTTAAATACAAAAAAAAATGGTAGTTTGAATTATAGTAAAAATACTATAAAATTAAATAAAAGATGTTTAATTATAATTGATGAAGCCCAAGATTTAGGACCAGAATATATTGAAGCAGTTGGTAAAATTATGAGAAATACTTATATTGATACATATGTAATAGGTGATAAATTACAAAGTATTACTGATGAACATAATATTCATACTTTTTTAGAGAAAAATGATTTACCAACAATTAAAATCAAAAGAAGTATTGATGAGAAAAATCAAATTAAAAGATTTCATAATGAACAATTTAAAGATTTTGTAAATAATATAATAGATTTTAAAAAACATAATTTATATCCAATTTCAAATGTATGTGATAAAATAAATTGTGAATGTGGATATAAACATGATAATGAAATTAAACCATATCAAATTTTTCAATATGATTACATAAGACCAAGTGATACAGATGAAACAAAAATAGATTTAGTTGTTGATAGAATAATAAAAATTATTGATAAAGAAACAAAAGAAAATAATTATTTGCCTAAAAATTTTATGTTTATATTTCCAATTTTAAAGAAAAATTGTTTAGCTACAAGAATTGAAACAAGATTACAAGAATATTGGATGAATAAATTTAATGATGAAAATTATCAAAATAAAGTTCTTAAAAATGATAATTATTGGAAAGATAAAATTAATAATAATGAATTTTATAAATATATTTATTTGCATAAATCAGAGGAAGGAACTTCAATAAATTTAAAAGAATCTGAAAATGCTTCAAGGATATTATCAATTCATGCTTCAAAAGGAAATGGTTGTGAAATTGTATTTCTATTAGGTATGGATGAAAATTCATTAAGAAAATTTAGTAAAGAAAAAAATAATTTACAGTATGAATCGTTATTACATGTAGCAATTACAAGACAAAAGAAAAAAATATTTATTGGTCTTCCCAAAGGTGGAGGAGATATATATAATAGATTTACAAAATTTAAAACGGAAGATGATGAAATTACATATAATTTATATGATATAAAAAAAAATCATAAAAATATATGTGATGACATTAGTGATGATATTGATATTTATAAAATAATTGGTGAAAATATTATTGAAAAAAATAATTATAAAAATTTAATACCTGAAAACAAAAGTGATAAATTATTGATAGATATGGGACATCATTTAATTCGTAATTGTGTATTTAAATATTATGTTAATAAATGTCTGATAAATGAAAATATAAAAGATAATAATGGTATATTAAATTATAAAGAACAATATATAGCTGAATTATATGGTATATCAAAAATAAGCACATCATTTTTTACATATAAAGATTATTATAGTGAAATTAGTAATGATAAGATAAACAGCAATATGACATATTTTCCAGTTTTATATTTTGAAACTGGTGAAAAAACAAAATACAATAAATATAAATACATAATAAAAGATATAATTGACAATATTAAATTAAAAATTAAACAATCATTTAATAATAATGATTTACCAAAATTATGTCCTATTGAAATTGTTATTTTATACCATATGATATTTATTAGAAGAGATGGTAGATATTCAGAAATATCAATAATGGATATATATTCATTGATATATTGTTATGATGAATGTTCAAATTCATTTAATGAAAATCATGATAATTTTAAATGTATATGCAAAAAATGTTTTACATCTGGTAATAAAAATAAAGATTCAATAAAATATAAAGATATAAGACAAAGTATAACTAATCATTATGAAAATATGAAACACATAGAAAATATTTGTGAAAATTATAACAAATATATAAAAGACAATTATAATGAAAAATTTAATTATAATCATGAGCATAAGATTAATTATAAAAGTGAAAATGAAAACTTTAATATCTATAATAATGTGGAAATAATTGGATATTCAAATAATCATGTGATATATTTTTTACTAACATCACAATTTAATAAAATTAATGTTAATGAAAAAATATTAGAAGGTATTGTTGGTAATTATATATTATCAAATACACAACAGTTTGGAAAAAGTATAAATCATACAAAATTTTTAGGAAAAAAAATTCATATTTGTATTTTAACATTAGATTCTTTAAAACCTATATTTATTGATTTAGAGTGTTGGGTATTTTAAATGCCGACTGTTCTACATAGTATCGATTCTAATATATAAATTAGACTACTAATTTAGTCGTCGCGTCATTTAAATTACACAATGCTTTTATCTAAATTCTAAAATTGAATGGGCTTAATTAATAAACATCATAATATTTAATCTTAATTGGTAAATGTTTATTATCCCACCAGTAAACTGCTTAATTATTACCTTTAATTAAACAGCTATTTGTTTTTGTGCTTTTATTAACTTTGATTGTTAATTTTATAGCCTTTTTATTTTCGTTTTTTTGCTTTTCTCTTTGAAATTCTTTTGGTCTTGATTGATGTTGTAAATAGTATTTTCCTAATAGCAATATATTCATACAAGCATTTTTATCACGATTCACTCTTATGCACTTTTCGGATTCCTCTTTTAGAGTTAGCACTTGGTGAAGCTTTTTTGTATGTTTACCTTTTCTTACTTTTACATTTGTTAATTCTTTGAAGGTTTTGTTATAAAGTTTACTTGTTTTAAATTCATCTGTCTCTAATATTTCAAATCTTGTATTTAATAATCTTTTTATACCTATTCCAGGACTTGACATTTTTCCCTTCATTTGTGTAGTTATAGACCAATTACCCCAGTAAATAAGTAGTTTTTTACCTTCTTTCTTATCCTCTTTTGTTAAATATTTATTTTCAATTTCATCTAATAATTTATATTCTGATTGTAAAGTATATACAAATCTTCTAAAATCTAATTTTCTAAACAATATATTATTATAAAAATCTTTAACTTCATCATTCGTTTTTGTCTTCTGAATAATAAATTTTTTATATTCTTCTGGTTTTAATGTTCTTGAGTTAAATTGTGATAAAATAGTTTCTTTTTTAATAATATCATTTTTTTCTTTTTCATTTTGAATAATTTGTTTTGAGCGTTTAGTGTATGTTTCAACTCTTCTCCGACAATTAGAATATTGAAAAAAATTATTCTGTTCATCAATTAAAGAGATTGGTGAATTCTTTCCCGGATCGCAACTAATAAACTTATATTTTCCATTCAAATATTTATTACATTCTTCTTTTGTTAATTCATTTAATTTTGTAAATTCATTATCTTCACTTTCTTTATATTTTGGTATTTTTTCTCCAAATTTTTTATCCTTGTATTTTTTTAATATAAATAATAAACAACAATTAAAACCATCTGTTATTATTTGATTATAAAATATATATTCGTTATTATCAAATATGCTTCTTTTCTCTATTTTTAATATTTTACTCCAAATATGTGATTGATACTTTTTACAATTTAATATTATTTTGCTTTTTGGATAACTAAAAAATTTATCTAATTGAGAGCCTATTAAATCAGAAATTCCAGAGGTATTCAAAACAATGTTTTTCATTACTATATTATTTCTTTGTGGAACAAAAGCATAAGGTTTTGCACCTAATTTTTCAACTTCATTATTTATATACATAGAATATTTAATATATTTTTCAGGATTGGCTTTAATATCATAAGGTATTGATTTTGTAAATTTGTCAGGTAGCATTAAATTAATATTATCTTTAATCCATTGGTGATATTCTTCTTTTGAATCTAAAATATGTCTATCAATAATATCTGATTTTAAATTTCTAATATCTGCATTAAGTTCTTTATATAATTCTTTTCTTTTTGTTTTATCTTTTTCTTTTTTAATTTCTTCTGATTTTGGTTTTTTAAATTTTATGTTAATATATTTATAAAGATGCTTAAGAAAATGAGTTGATATGTTTGTTTCAATACATCTTAACATTTCATCAGCCATTTTATCAATTATAAATGTTTTATTTGAATATGACAATTTTTTATTTACAAGTTTATAAAACACGTTATTATAAAATAATTTTAAATCATCTTTACCTTCTTTATTTTTAATTTTATTTTCTGTTTTTTGTTTACCTTTATTCGTTTCTGTTGAACTTACTGTTTTAAGAACATCTAATATAAACTGTTTATTTATAGTAGGTAATTCCTTATTATTAGAAAATTTATCTAATAAATATAATCTGATAAACTGATATGCTAAAATAATAATTTCATTAATATCTTTAACACAATTTTCAATAATAGGCTGTAATATGTCATATTCTTTTAATACAGATTTTAAAGGACATTTTATAGTTCTATAGACTTGTTCATTAGTTTTTTCTTCTTCCTTTTTATTATTTTCAACAATATCAGGAGGTTTTTTGATTTTAACTTTGGAACTCATAATATTATATTATATATATTATATATTTATATTATTTTAATTATTTTTAAACGAATTAAATTATTAATATTTTTATTAATAAATATTTTTTAATAAAAATTAATCTATATATTTTAATTATTAAATATATTTATTCGTTTAAAAATAATTATAATTCATTCTCAATATTTTGATTATTTTTTAATTTTCTTCTTTCATATGCTCTTTTATTGTATTCTTTAATTTTGTCTGGGTTTGGTTTTTTTAAATTATCTTTATTTTTTTGTATATATTCTTTATTTCTTTTAATTATTTCTTCTTTATGATTTTCATAAAAAGTTTTATTTCTTTTAGGGGCAGTATATTTTTTTAATTTTTCTTTTAATTCATTAATATTTAATTCATATTCATTGATTTTTTTTGTTATATCATCTTTATATAAATTAAAAGTTTGTTTAAAATCATCATATTCTTTTTGTAAATTTAATTTTTCAAATATGGATTCTTCATATAGTTTTTTATAGTTAGTTTCGGTCATTATTTATATATAATATTAATATATCTTTAAAATTATTAAATACCTAATATTCTTGTATATATGAATAAACAATTTTCTTCAGATTTGAAATTAAAAGCAGTAAAATATTATAAAAAAATAAATAATTATGTGTCCGTATGTAAGATATTTGAATGTAGTGAAAGAAGTTTAAAAAGATGGGTTGAAAAATATGATAAAAATAAAAATGTAGACAGAAAACCAAGAGAAGAAGGCTCGTATAAAATTAATATTAATCACGTTAAATTTATCAAAGATACTCTTAAAAAAGATAATACAATAACAATATCTCAATTACATACTTTAGTTAAAGATAAATTTAAAAAATTAGATGTATCAAGACGTTATTTACACGATATAATAAGAGACAATAACATAACATATAAAAGAGCAACCTTTGAACATTTTCCAAAAACTTACAGAGGTGAAGAACGAGACGAAAAAGCAGAATTAAAAAAATTCTATAAAGAAGTAGAAAAATATAAATTAGATGATATAATATCAATAGATGAAACATCAATAAGCACATCTTTAAGTGTAAATTATTGTCGTAATGATTTAGGAAAAAGATGCATAATTAAAACAGATGATAATGCAGTATTTAAAAAATATTCATTAGTGGTAGCAATAAGTAATAAAAAATGTTTAGGTTATAAACTATATGAAAATGGAGCAGTGAATGCAGATAGATTTAATGATTTTCTAAAAGAAATACTTAAAGATACAAAAGGTAAATTAATAATATTAGATAACGGTCAGATACATAAAAAAGAAAATGTGAAAAATACAATTTCAGAAAGTGGAAATAAATTATTATACACTTGTCCCTATCATCCAAGACTTAACTGTATTGAACAGTGGTTCAATCAAACTAAACATTATATTAAACAAGATAAACCTAAAAACTTTAATGAATTAAAAGAAAGTCTTAAAAATTCTATTAATAAAATTAAAAAAGAACATTATAAAAATTATTTTATTTATGCTTATAATAAGAAAAGTTATAAGGATGATAAAAAAAACAGTAAAAAGTCATCAAAACATAGAAAACTAAAAATTTATAAAGTCGGCATTTAAAATACCCAACGCTCTAAATATAGATAAAGATAATAAATATTTGAATGAAACATTTGATAATGTCTTAACAAAAAAATATAATTCATATCATAATGATATTTATAATTTTTGTCTTAATTATGAAAAAGAAAAACCTAAAAATATAAATTTGCCAAAATTTATATTTGATAGAATGGAATTGGAAACTAAAATGCCCAAATATATTAAAGATTATTTTAATGATATTCAAAATGATTATAAAAATGCTATAAACAAAAAATTGCCAAAAAAATATGTTGAAGAACTTCTTTGTAAAATTAGAGACAATGAAACATTTATAAAAGAATTATCTATAAGTTTAAAAGTTTCAATTGATGAATATATTTATAACAAAAAAGAAGAAATATATGATGAATATGCAGATTTATAATATTATTTTTGTATATGATTTTTTTAAACTAATAACTTAAATTATTATTTGTATAAAAAAATAAAAAGTTTAATTATATTTATATCATAAATATTATAATATAAATGGTTAATCATTATTCAGTTGATTTTAAATATACTGCTGTTAAATTATATTTAAAAATTCAAAGTATTAGGAAGGTATCTTTATTATTAGATTGTAGTAAGACATCAATACAAAGATGGTTAGATGAATATTTTGAAACAGGTAAAATTGAAAAAACATATAAGAAAAGAAAAAGTATAATTACTAATGAAATTTTAATTTTTATAAAAGAATTATTAAAAAATAATAATACAATAACTTTAGGAAAAATAAAGAAAAAAATTAATCAAAAATTTAAATTAGAAATATCTATAACATACTTATATTATATTATTAAATATAAATTAAATTTAACATACAAGCAATTAAGAACAAAATATTATCCACTTAAAAAATTACTAACACTTAAAAAAGATAAATATGAATATTATAAAGAATTAAAAAAAGTTGGTAAAGACAATATTATATCAATTGACGAAACGGGATTTTATTTAAATATGAAAAAATCAAATGCAAGATGTCAAAAAGGTAGTAGATGTTATGATACAACATTCACTTACCCTTTCGTAAAATTTAATTTTATTTGTGCTATAAAAAATGGTAAGATAATTGGCTATAAATTATATAAAGATAGAGGTGGTATAGATGCAGAAAAATTTAATACTTTTTATAATGATTATATTAAAAATAAATATACAAAACATTTAATAATACTAGACAATGCGAGATTTCACAAATCACAATTTGTAAAAGACAATATAATAAATTCAAATAATAAAATAATATATTCTCTTCCCTATAACCCAAATCTTAATCCAATAGAAAATTTGTTTAGTCAATTAAAAAATCATATTAAAAATAAAAGTCCAGATAATTATGAACAATTAAAAAGTGATTTGGACTATATAATTAAAAATAAAGTATCTAAAGAACATTTAGAAAATTATTTTAATTATTTATTTATACAAGCCAATGATTTTATAAATAAATATGAAGAAAAAACTAAATAATTAAGTGTCCCGATTTTCAGTGAAAAAGGTGTAATAAAATCATTAATAGATATTAATTCATTTTTTCTCATAATAGTAGGTTTTATATTTGACAATTTTGAATAAAATATATTTTTTAAATAATTATATTTTGATATAATTGAATTAATTTTATATGAATATTTTTTTGTTTTATCAAAAACTTGTTTAAATTCATATTTTTTAATAATATTGTCATAATTTGCAACGATACAATTATTAAATTTTGTTTTCAAATTAAGATATTTATCAATTAATTGTTCTAAACTACTTTTATATTTTGATAAATATAATTTGTATTTATTTTGTGTTTCTACAATAAATTTAGCTCCAATTGAAGGTGTTGCAAATTTATAATCACAAATTTCATCAGTCAATTGATTATCAATTTGATGTCCCACCGCACTCAACGTAATAAATTTTGTATCAGATAATTTAATTAATAAATCCCAATCAGAAAATCCACACAAATCATCCCAACTTCCACCACCTCTTGTTATAATTAAAATATCTATTTGTTCAATAGAATAATTAGTTTCAAACCATTGAATTGAATTTATAATTGAAGTTGGACATTGATAACCTTGCACAAATGCATTTTTGATAATTATTTTACCTGTAAATTTATCAAGTCTAAATGTTTGTAAAATATCTTGAATCGCTGCACCACCAATAGCTGTTATTATACCAACAGTGCTAGGGAATAAATTTAATTGTTTTTTAAATTTATTTAGTCCTAATTCTCTGATTTTAATTCTATATTGTTCATAAATGTCTAAATATTCACCTTTGCCATATTTTTCCATTGATTTTACATTGAAATACATTGAAAGATTTTTTTTCATAATTCCTAATTTTCCTTTAAACATAAATTTGTCTCCAGGTTTTGGTGTAATATTTGCAAAATTTTTGTTTGATGTGATTTGCCAAAAAATACAAAGCATTTGAAATTCATCTGTTTTAACATTTATCCATGCATTTGTATCACTTATTTTAAATGAAATAATTTCACCAATAATTTTGCAATTATTATATTCATTTATCACAGAATTGATTTTATTGTATAAATTTGATAAATTTATTGTATTTTCTGAAGATGTATTATGAACATTTTGATTATTTATTTTGTTTAAATTATTTACATTATTTGAATTATTTGTCTTGTTAGAATTATTGTTAATGATTCTATTTAATTCATCAGATAAATTTTCTTCTGATAAATTTTTATCGGTTGATTCAAGACTTGAATTATTTTTTATAAATATGTTTTTATTATTCATTTTTATATAACAATTTTGATTATTCAAAATTTTTATCAATTTTTATAGGTAATTTATATTGAAAAGTCATAAAATTTACAAATTTCATTAAAAAATTGATTTAGAGTGTTGGGTATTTTAAATGCAAGTTTTATAAATTTTAGGTTTTCTCTGTGTTTTGATGATTTTATCAATTGAATTTTTTTAAGACTTTCTTTTAATTCATTAAAATTTTTAAGAATAGTAAATTATCATTCTTTGATTGATTTGTTAGAAACTCTTGATTTTTCAAATTTCCCGATATTAATCATATAATCTCGTATTGCTTCTATTTTTTGTTCATTGAATGGTGGATAAAAAAAATCATTAATATAAATATTTGCTATAATTTCATTTTGTGTTGTAATTTTAAATAACATCAGTTTGAAATCATCATCATATACAATTTTATTGTATTTAATAACAACTGGACAAATGGTTTCACCAACATAAAAAGCGCCTGTTCTAAATCGTATCATTGTTTCATTATTTGCGAAAGCTCCTTCAGGAAAAATAGCTATTTTTTTTTGTTCATTTAAATATTGTTTAATTTTTTCAACCATATTTGTATCAACACCTCTTTTAAAAATTAATAATTTTAATTTTGTTGCTATTATTCTACCAATGTCTGTTTGATTAATAAAATCGCTTGATACAAAACCACATCTAAATAAATAATAAATGATTATAGAATCTAAATAATGTGAATGATTTGAAATGATGACTAATTTAGATTCAATATCTTTTTTATTTTTCCAAATTATTTTATTATTTTGAATTTGTATAGGATTATTTTTTGTATTATCAATAATATTTATTTTAATATTACAACTTGACAAAACATATTCTATTGTATTTAATAAATCATTTTCAGTTGTTGCAATAAATAATTTATTCATAAAAGAAGTAAATTTTATTATGCTTAATGGTAATATCATATAATTTATCGATGCTGAATTATCTATTTTAACAGATTTTATATCAATTTTATACTGATAATATTTTTTTTTTGAATTAATTTTATATTCAGTCAACAGTGTTTTAATATTATTTTTACAAAATGGACATTTTAAATGATTACTTAATTTATTATTTTTTGATTTTTTATTAGTTTCATCTAAAGACGAATGAATATTTTTATTATTAAATAATTTATTATATTCATATTTTAATATGTATTCATTAAAACAATTTTCATGTATTATATGACAACAAGGCAATGTATACAGTATTTTATCATTTGAATAAAATGGCTTTGAACAAAAACAATTGTAATTTACAATTACATCATGATCATTTAATTTAGTCATTATTAAATTTTGTTTATTTAAATTTTTATTTAAATTTTTATTTGACATTTTTATAAAATAGTATTATTAATTAATACTATTTTATATATTTATAATTACATTTTTCGTGTGAAATTACTTCTTCGTCTTATTTGTTTTAAAATATTGTTTGCTTTTGTTAAATCATTATTTTGTGCGGTTGCTATTTTATTTTGTTCTGTTTCATTATTTTCTTCATCTTTATAATTATTGTATGCATTATTAGCATCAATTGTTTTATTTGTTCCTGTTTTTATAGTTAAATCTAATCCTGAATTAATTATATTTTTCTCATTATTTATATTCATTTGATCCAATAAATTTTTGCGTTTAACTATTGAACTAATTAATTTGTCAATTTTATTCTTATCATTTTGATTATTATCATTTTGATTCTTTAATTTTATGTTTGATTTGGTATTTGATTTAGTATTTGATTTGGTATTAGATTTAGTATTTAATTTGGTATTTGTTTTGACATTTTCTATGATATATTCATTTGAATTGTTTGTATTATCAGCTTCATCAATTTCTGTATCAATTTCTGTATCAATTTCAGTATCATTTTTTAAATATGTTTTTAAATTATTTGTATGTTTATCATATGAGTTCAATAATTTTATTAATTTATCATAATCTATTGCATCTAATTTCAAATGATTTTCCATAGTTATTTTTTGTATTTTATTTAATTTATTTTCCAAAATGTTAATTTTTTCTTCATGAATTGTTAATTTGTTTGTTAAATCAACAATGATATTTGATGTATATTTAAGTGCATCAATTAAAATTTTTATTTCATTATTTTCATGTTCATCCATTTTATAAATTTAATAAGATAAAATATATTTAATAAATAAATCTATAGTTTTAAAAATAATTTATTAAATAAATATTTGCGTATATTTATTAAATCTTTTATATATATAAATATTAATTCATGTTTACAATATTTAATATAATAAATTATATGACGAGTAAATATATTCCATCAAGTGTGTTGATTTTAATTACTTTTGGAATATATTATTATATATTTAGTTGTTGTGAAGATTTTTTTTTAAATGATTATTATGTAGTTATTTTATTGTTTTTAATGTTATTGGATATCACTAGTTTAATTGTTATTTTTATGTATGGGGATTTTTTTGGAATATCTGATTCGAAATCATGTATTGATAGTGAAAATAAAAATAATAAAAATAATAAAAATAATAAAAAAAATAAAAAAAATAAAAACAATAAAAAAATAAAAAACCAAAATGAACAAGATACACATAATAAAATAGATGTTAAAAAACATTCTAAAGAAAATAAAGAATATTCTAAAGAAAATATTAAGGAAAATGACATGGATGATAAAAATAATCATAATCAAGAAACTAAACAAAATATAGAAATAATAACACTGTATGATGATAATAAATTAGGTTCAATTACAACATTTGTGAACAAATTAATTTAGATAATTTTCCAAATCATCAATTTCATCTATTTGTGTTGTATCATCATTTTGTTGTTGATTAATAATATTATTTAAAATTAGTTCATGTTTTATATTTACTAATTTTTGTTCATCCATATGATTTAATTCATTATTATGATTTAATTCATTATTATTATTTAATTCATTATTATGATTTAATTCATTAGTCAAATTATTATTGTCAAAATGTTTAACCATATCAAACAATTTCTCCATTACATTTGATGATTCCGGATTTGTTTTAATTTGATTTTTCAATGCGAAATTACTTGTTCTCAACATCTTTTTTTCATTTTGTTTATTTTTTAGTTTTTGTTTTAATTCATCTCTATAAATTTTTTTTTCATTTTCATTCATATCTGTAAGTTTTTTGGGGTATAATTCATTTAATGTGTTATTAGAAGATAATTTAGCCATTAAATTATTTCGTTCTTTGGCAGTCATTTTTGTCATATTAGCAGAACAAAGTTGTTGTAACAATTGAACATCATTATTATTGATGGAAGAATCAATGTTAATATTTTTAATAAAATCAGGATTCATATTTATTAATAAATATATATATAATACATATATTTATAATATTTTAAAATCAATTTTTTTTATCAAGAATAATATCAAAAACGTCTGTTTGATTTTTCAAAATACTATATATAACAGGTTCAACATCAATAGTAAAATCAATTTCAGAACAAATTTCCCAATAAATCAAATTTATATTAAATATAAAATTTTTTGCCACTATAGCATTTATATATGAACTCAATTCATCAATTAAATCTGAAAATGGTTTTAAAAAATCTATTAATTTTGCCTTTTTCAATAATCTAAATTTTTCAGAATAATTATCAATATTGTTTGTCATATCTTTAAGCATAAAATTATTAAAATTTTTTATTGATTCAGATATTCTATCAATTGAATATGATGATTGTATCATATAATAAACAATAAAATACACAGATTTATCTAATAAATAAATTGTTTTATAATTTGCCTTCACAATATAACCTAATTTGTCGATAGTTCTAATTTTATCGAATAATGGTTCATTAAGAATTTCAGAAACAAATTCCATAATTAACATTGATTTTATAATTTTTTTGGTTATATCAATATTCAAAATATTTTGGTACATATCATCATAAATTAAATTTATTTTATCACCACAAATCCAATATTTAATCATACAATTATTTATTTCATTTGGATTCACATTAAATGATTCTATTAAATATTTTTTTTTAAAAATTTTATCATTATTATTTAAATATGAAAATTTCTTGTCAATATTAATCATAAGATATTTATTTGGATTTAATTCAAGTGTACTAATGATATCATTAATATATTGATCATTATTAAAATCATAATCATTTAATGTTTCATTATTATTGTATCCATATTTTTTAATTCCAGTTAAAAGATAATATTCTTGAGAATATTTAAGACATTCATTAATTTTAATAACAAATTCTGTCCAACTTAATTGTTCAATAAAATTTAATTTTTCTTCAGGTAACAAATTATTATCAAGTAAATATGATATAAATTTAGAACAAATTGTATAAGGTGTATTATATTTTAAATTCATGATATATTCTTTCATGTCTCTAATAATATCATTAAAATATTTTTCTGATTTTTGATTATTATATAAAACAATATTTGGACATATTTGTTTTATAATTTGTGCAATAAAAAAATTCAATTCATAATTTATACCAATAAAATTGTATATAAGAAAATCTCTATGAACACTCATATCAAAATTTAATTTATAATGACTGATTGTGTCTAAATAATAATTTAAAATTCTATTTATAATTTCGCTATAAATTCCCATTAAAATTTTATTATATTTATCAATAAGTAATTTATTTTTTCTAATAACAGTTATAGATCCCATTGGTTTATTGTATTTATTGAATTCCATTAAATAAACTTTTCTACATAATTTAGATGATTCAAAAATTAATTTTGGTACAATTGATTTATCAACTTTAATATTTGAATTATCAATTTTTATTAAAAAATTTTTTATTCCAATTAAATTGTTAAAATTAAATTTTGGTTTTAAATAATTTTCATTAAAATTGAATGTAATATTACTGATATGATATGAACTTGAATACCATTGTGATTTAATAAAATCATTTTGTGATAAATTTATAAAATTTATATTTGTAGTAATTTTTATTTCAATATTATTCAAAATTTCAATAAAACATTCATAAATTGATGTTGTATATTCAGGAACTTTATAATCTCTAATGATTGATTCAGATATATTACCTCGAATCATATTTTCAACAACATTATTTGATATTGTAACCGAATCATTTGTAGAGTCATATAATAATTTTAAAGTTTCAATTTTTCTGTAATTATTATATAAATTTTCAAATTCATTTTGTGATATATTTTTAATTTGTTTTAAAAACTCTAAAATCATAAAATGGGTTTTTTCTATATTAATTTTTTTATCATCAATCATAATTGTTTGTATATTTATGTTTGCAGAAAAATCATAAAAATATTCAATATTAGATATGATTTCTTTTATTATATTGTTTTCTTTTAAATAATAAGCCAATGAATCGCAATATTCAGTTTTAATTAAATAATTTAAAAAATATGTCAATTGATATTCTATCAAATTTGTCGAATCAACATTGAAAATCAAATAATGATTAAGAATAAAATAATCTGATGAAGAATTATAAATAATTAAATTTTCTTTTATTAATTCCAATTTATCTTTATGAAATCTATCTAAATCTTGTATATGTTCCAATGTTTTAATGGGTATATCTTGAAAAAAATACATATATTCATCAATCATTTGTTTAATATTTTTAGAATCAATGATACATACATACAAATTATCTGTTGTATAATATTCATCATAAAAATCAAAAATATCTTTTTTTGATATGTCATTTAAACTTTTTAAATTTCCTGTTCCAAATTTTTTATATTTGCTGTTTGATTTTATGAAATTTTTAAAAATATCATCAATAATCCAACTATTTGATAAAATATTTTTATTATGTTCAGAATCTATAATTTCCATTTCGGATTTAATATGTGTTTCATTAAGCAAAGGTGCTCGAAAAAACCAAGATAACATTTCTATACCTTTTTTTAAAAATGATGTTTCTAAAGCTAAATAATAACAAGTCATGTTATCTGCTGTAAAAGCATTGTCATAACCTCCATTAATTTGAATATATGAATGATAATCATTTTGTTCTGGATATTTTTTGCTGCCCATAAATAATAAATGTTCCAAAAAATGGGCGGTTCCAGGATAATTATCTTGTAAATAGCCAGCACCTACCGCAACTGAACAAGATGACATATTAATATCGGGATCAGAAATAAATATAATTTTTATTTTATTATCTAATTCATACCCTTCAATTGTTCTTTTGTCATTAATAGATGTTTCAATATTAAAATGTTGAATTTTATTCATAATAATAATTATTATTATATTATATAATATTTAAATATGGAAATTAAAAACATTGTATTATCCACACAAAATTTATTAGAAGAATCAACAAAAATATTGCAAAATAAAAATAAAAAATATTATAATGATGTTCTTGATTTTATGAATTTATTATTTGAAGATAAAGCAAAAAATTTGTTAAAAATAAAATTTAAAAAAATTACAATTAATGAAGGTATTTTTAAATTTTACAATGAAATTATAAATACATATAAATTAAATAAACCATTGGTTGATATAAATAATTTTGATTTAGAAGAAATCAAAGATTTAGAACAGAAAAAAAAAATTTTATGTGATATTGCTTTGAAAATTTCAAATAATTTATTGGAAAACATAAATTATAAATTAAAAAAAAAATATAATAAAGAAAATGATAAAACAAAATTTATTTTAGAATATATTTTATAAAAATTATATAAAAACAAAATCATTTGATTATACCAAGAACAAAATTTATGATAGAAAATGTTTTAACAAATTATAATATTAAATTTAAAAATTCACAATTAGATCATGAAACAATAACAAAATCAAAATCTTATTACAAAATTTATAACAACAAAATATCTGAACCATTGCATAAATTTTGGTTCAGTGTTAAAAATATTAAATATTCAAATAATTATGCTGATTTTAAAACTATAAGATTTTTTATGAACAATAAAAATGATGCAATAAATAATTTAATAAATTATATTAAAGATATTGGTAATTATTTGGTTGAAAAATTTAGTTCATCATATGATAATGTTTCTGTTGATTTTCCTTGGAAAGAATCAGAACAATTTCCATACATTTTTACTTTTTTTACAAATAATTCATCAATATTTGTTGATTTAGAAGGCAATGAATTGAAATTTGATTCATTGAATTCTAATTTGACATATTCAATAATTTTTGAAATTTCTACAGTAAAAATAATGCAAATTAAAATGGATAATTCTGAATCAAATATAATAAAGATAAATTTAACACTCATTTTAATTAAACAAGATGAAAAAAAAGATTTAAAAAAATATTTATTTGAAACATCACATTTTAATGATGATCAATTGCCTAATTTAAAATACTGTAATCATTCAATTGATTCAAATTCTAAAACAAATTTGATAAATAACAAATTGCCTTTTTTAAATGATATTAATAATGGTTTTTCATTGAACAAATTTAATAATCAACAATCTACTCAATTAACTCAATCCACTCAATCCACTCAATCCACTCAATCCACTCAATCCACTCAATCCACTCAATTAAATAATAAATTAATTATAAATTCTGAACAAATATTAAAAGCAATCAGTGGTTTAAAAAAAGTTTTTAAAAATAATAATAACATTGATAACAATAACAATGATATAAATAATAATATTCAAATAAAAACTGAATATTTAGAACAAAAAAATAATTTAAAAAAAGTTAAAACAAAAGAAAAATCTTTATTAAAAAATTTACAAAAAAAAAGTAAAAAAAATAAAAAAAATAAACACCTAAAAAATTTAGAATTAGAAAAAGAATTAGAAAAAAAATTAGAATTAGAATTAGAATTAGAATTAAAAAAAAATATATTATAAATTTAATAATTAAATTTTTTTAATTATTATTTTATCATTATAAAATAATATGGATAATACAAGTGATTTTTTACATACATACTCAAATACACAAAATATTACAAATTCTTCCGGTTTTAATTTTAAAATAATTTTTTTATTTGTAATTTTAATATGTGCTTGTTGTTTATTAAGCTTTGGATATCATTTTGAAATAGATAATTTATTTAATTCAACCATTGCTATGTTCGCATGCGGCATTCTTGTTGTGTTTTTATTTTATATATTATATGAATTTTTATTTGATAATTGTTCTCAAACAACTACAAACTCAACAAATACAAATAAAACTAATTTCAATAAAAATATTTATCAACAAAAATATCCATCAAATAATTATGGATTTAATAGCAATATTCATACTCAACCAATACCACAAACACAACACACACAACAAACACCACAAACACAACAAACACAATCACACACACCACAACCAACATACCAACAACAATATCCACAATCATACCAACAACAATATCCATCATTATATCCGCAATCATATCCGCCATCACATCCACCATCACAACCACCATCATATCAACCATCATATCCACCACCATATCCACCACCACCACCGCCACAAATACACTAATTATAAATCACTTATCATCGTGATGAGTTTCAATAATTGTATATATTCATTTGCTCCATCATTAATATTTTTTTCAATATTACTTATTTCAAATAATATAGTTGCTTTGTTTTTATCATCTATTTCATCATTTAACATCAAATAATGAATAATTTTATTAATAACTGAATTAAAAATATATCCTTTGTTAATGATTTCTTTACTAACTTTAATTACATTTAAAATATTATTATTCATTTTAACATCCATAATATATTTATTCATATTTTCTTGGGTAATGTAATTACAAACATTATAAATATCATTTTTTGTAATTACATTTTTTATATTATTTTTAGTGTATTTAATATTTTGTAACATTAAAATGGCTTTTCTCAAATCACCATTTGATATTTCACTGATACATTTTAAAGCTTCATAATTTATGTTAATATTTTCATTAGATGAAATAGCTACAAGTTTTTCAATCATACACTTTTTGTCAATTGGTTTAAATCTTATTTTAACACATCTACTGTTTATTGGTTGAATAATTTGATTGATGTAATTACATATAAAACAAAATCTGGTTATATTTGAATTTTCTTCCATAACCTTTCTTAAAGCTGCTTGTGCTTCTTTTGTCATAGCATCTGCTTCATCTAAAATAATTATTTTATAATCAGGACATAAATATTTAGGATCTTTTGTTCCTATTGCTATTTTTGTAAATTCAATTATTTTACCTCTAACAACATTAATACCTCTTTCATCTGAAGCATTTAATTCTATAACTCTTTCATTAACTCTCACAGGCCCAAATAATTCATTTGACAAAGCCAATATTAAACTTGTTTTACCTGTTCCTGGACTTCCATACAATAATAAATGTGGTAATTCTCCCGTTTTAAGTGTATTATTTAATATATTAATTGATTCATTTTGTGATACTATTTCAGATATTTTTTTAGGTCTATATTTTTCAATCCATGGGATTTTATCTTTATCCATTTTATTATATAATTAATTTTGTATTTAAATTAATTATATAATAAAAATATCAATTTTTTCTATTCATATTAGATTTTTATTTATATCACGTTTTTTTTATTTTTTTATTTCCTATAGATTAATTAATGAATATTAAAAAAAATAACTTTATAAGTGAGATATATACCACATATGGTCCTGTTGCGGGCAAAGTTTGTGAAAATATAAATACACAATTGTCTAAAGATAATATTGTAGATTCAATAACAAATCCATTAACAAATTCATTAACAAATCAACAAAATAATATGTCAATTAGCGATAATTCTTTAAATTTAAAATATCCTAATTTGTCAAAAATAGACGTTGACACATATCAACAAAATTTTATAGAACCAAATGTTGAAATACCAAAAATAAAAACAGATCCAATTATACCCAATGAACCAATTATTAAAACATCTAAATTAAAAATAAATTTAAATAATAAATCAATCGAGCAAAAAGAACCACTTAATTTAAGTACACATGTAGAACAAGATGAAGAAACTTTTTTTTTAAATTACAAAGTATCAATTTTCGGTTATAAAATATCAATATGGATTTTAATTTTAATACTATTAATTATAATATCTATTGGATATTTTATTTATAAATATTGGTGTTTAAAAAACAACGGAATTATTACATATGAAAAAAATATATCTGATAATAAAACAAATGATGATTTAACAACTGGTTCAACTGAAACATTAACTAATTACACAAATACATCAAAATCTTCAAAATCTTCAAAATCTTCAAATTAAAAAAATCAAAAATTTTAATTTTCAAAATAAAAAATATCATCCGGTTCAGTTTTGTTGGTTTGAATAGAAACTCTATTTTCAAACATATCATCAATATTATCATCGACATCAATATCGACAATATTAATATTATCAACAATGTTTGTATTAAGACCATCAATGTTATTAATATTAAAATCATTTTTAATGTTTATTTCTTTATTTTCATCAACAACATAATATTTATCTGAATAAAATGTTGGATTTTTACTTAATTTTTTAAAAAATCCAAAATTAGTATTAGTATTAGTATTAGTATTAGTATTAGTATTAGTATTTTTATATTTATAAGTATAATTACAACTGTCAAAACTATTTGATCTTTGTCTAAATTTATTTTTTTTAAATATATTTTTTTTTTGTATTTTGTTATAACATAAATCTAAAAAATGATTATTTTTATCAATATAATCTTCATCAACATTAAGTTCCAACAATCTTTTTTTAAGATCTAAAAAATTAGGTTTATTCCAAACGGGTTTATTTAAAAATTCATCATATGCACCTTCATAATTCAAATCATATTCAGTATAATATTTTTTAATCAAGTCAAATTTATCATATTGTGAAGATGAAATTAATTTTTTATAATCCATATCATTATGAACATAATCTTCAAGTAATTCAATTGAATCCGAATATGTATGATTCAGTTTAAATGTTCCATAATCGGTACCCAATAAAATTGAAAAATCTACTAAATTATTGATATTAAAACGAATATATTTTTTAAATTTATCCGATAATAAAAGTTCAATATTTGACAATAATTTTTCAAGTTCAATAATTGTAAATTGTTGATTTATTGATTTTTTCATTAAAATTTGAGAACCAAATACCAACATATCAGAATCATCTGAAATAATACCATAAATATTTAAATTATTTTTCAATAAAAAAGCACATAAAGGGTCAGCTTCCCCATCTGCTTTTATAACTGGTAAACCCAAAAATTCTAATATTTGTATCCAATCTTTAATATAATAATCTTTCATAACAATTGATTTTTTATATATTTTTTTATATTCTTCATGTATATTATTCATTTTTAAAAGTTCTTCTTCTAAATTGATTGTTTCAGCGGGAGGAGTACCATAAACATATTCATTATTATTTTCAATTTGTTCGGTTAATTCATTAATATTTTCATCTGATAACAAATTGATATATTCATTTAAATTATTTTTTTGTTCTTGTAATTCTCTTAATTTATTTAAATTATCTTTTAAATTTTTTTTTCTTTCTTCAACTTTATTTTTTTTAATGTCTGGTGTTTTACCATCAAATACAAAGATTGGTATAATGTCATTTTTTAAATAATATGTCAGTGAATTTATTAATCCATGAATATGTGATATATTTTTGCCATCTACAGTATAAATTTCTTTTTCTCTTGATCTCATATATATTAATTGTGAATATATATGTTGCATACCATCAAAAATGCAAGATTTACCTTTAATTTCGTTTATTCCTACCGTATAATAAACGTCCGGAAAATTTTTATTTATAAATTTATATAATCCATCAACACCCATCTATTTTATTAATGATACTATATATTAATGTGTACTTTTCTATATTGTTTTTAATATTTATGTATATCATTTTGAATAATTAATTTCAATATCTATATTATTTTATTTTTTCAATTATTTTAATTATAATAATTATTTAATATATATGTTAGAACAAAATATACATTATATTGAAAATGAACATGATATTAGATTTATTATAATTATAATAATATTACTAATATCAATAGTTCTCTATATAATAACAAAATATGCTTTAATATTAAGAAAAGAAACATTCGATTTGATATTAAAACCCAAAAAATATACTTTAGCTATCATGGCTATATTTAAAAATGAACAAGATTATATGGAAGAATGGTTGGATCATCATATAAGACAAGGATTCGAACAAATATATTTGTATTCAAATGATCATAATTTGATTTTATATCCATATTTATTAAAATATAAACATAATGTAAGTATAATTGATTGGACTAATAAACAAAATAAGGGTGTTGATACAATACAAAGACAGGCATATACTCATTGTGTTCAAAATTATTCCAACCAAACACAATTTTTATTAATGTTGGATATTGATGAATTTATTGTTCCTATCGAACCATATTTAAAAGTTTGTGATTTTATTAATGAATTAAAGCCACAGTGGAAACTAATTAAAGCATTTAAAATTCAAAGATATAATTTTGGTTCAAATGGACATAAAACTAAACCAAAAGGTGGTGTGATGACAAATTATACATCACATGAAAAAATTTGTTCAAGTTTTAAAACATTGGCTAATACCGATTTTATTGATAAAAAGAAAAATTTTTATGGCGTACATGATTATAATTATATTGAAGTTTCATTCAAACCAAAAATATATAACGATTATTTTGGTTATCATGAAACAGGTTTTCCAAATTCATGTAAAGCCGAAAGTATAAATGAAATTCCACTTGTTATAAATCATTATTATACTAAATCTTATCAAGAATATTTAACAAGATGTGAATTATGGAAAAATGGTGGTATAAATCCAATCAATTATCGTACTGATTGTAAAAAAAAATTTAAAGAATTAAAGATTTAGTGTGTTGTCATTTCCTATTATAATATTTACTAATCCAGTTGTATAAAGTGTTTATATGTATATTAAATATATTCAACATATATTTAATTCTATTTTTGCAAATGATATTATCTTTTTTTTAATTTAAAATATAAATTAAATATGTATGATTATAAAATAAAACAAAATGATAAAGAAGATATTCGAACAAAGAAATATATTTTTGAATTAAAAATTAATATTAATTGTAACTTCATCAATTAATATTATTTTTATAGATAATTCAATTTCATTTTTAATACATTGATTAATGATTTCTAATAAACATTTATTACTATCAACACTTTGAACACTTATACCGATATTATCTAAATAACAAAATCCATCATCTTCTTTTTTAATTGTTTTAATATTTAATTTTGTATTTTTAATAATTTTTGTTCCATCATTAATTAATTTATAAATTTGTTCAAGAATTGATTTATATTTTAATTTATTAAATTCCTTATTATCTATTGAACATTCAGATATTGATGATTTTTTAAAATTATAATCTTTTATGTCTTTAATATCAGTAATATTGATATGAGTAATTTTTTTTAATAATTTATCTCCATTTTCTTTGTTAATTATAGTATAATTTGTATTATCTATAATAATTTTTTGTAATAAAATATCACCATTATCTAATTTTGTAAATTTATAAGTTTCCATTTTTACAATATTACATATATTAAATTTTAATATATATATAGTTAAAATATCAATTTTTATTATTTTTGTGTTTATTTTTAGAAATTAAAATAAAGATATATAACTGCAGTATAATATTATGAGTGCTATAGAAGAAAAGAGACACAAACATAGAAGATTTTATTTTTTGATATTTTTGTCTCATATAAAATCTTCAATTGTGTAAAAAGTGCAACGCTCTAAATTAAAACAAAATAACTTACCCTAAAATAGTAATTAATCATAAAAATATGATATAAAAGAATAAAAATATGATATATATATATTCTTAAATGTATTACATAAATGATTTACTTGATAAAATACTTTTTAAACTTAAATCAATCACCCCTTTGTATTGTAGACAATTGGATGACCCACGTATAGACACTTATTATATATCACTAAATCAAAATTATTATATGGTTCTTTATGGTGTGTGTGGTGAATGTGATAATGTTATCATCTACAATAACAATAATATTAAATATAATATAATGACAACTGAAGGAATTGAAAAATTTGTAAATAATTATGATGAAGTAATGGATACTGATGATGATAATATTATTTTTGAATTAAAATTAGATACTTTTAATGGAAATATAAATGATTTAATTTTATTATTGACAAATTTAGTTAAAAACATCATCGCATTTTAAATCTTTAAGAGTGTAAAGTGCAATTTAAAAAAAAATAAATAATTAAAGTGAGCAATTTTTTGTAAGTTTGTGTAATTTGTTTGGTGACATTCGTAATCCTTCACCTGGATCAATATTAAAATAATATTCATCATATGCAAGTAATAAATAATAATCAATGACACTCCAACCCATTTCATTGTTCTCATCATCTTTAATCACAGTGTATTTTGATTTGAGTTTGTTTAAGTTTTTATTTTTCCAATGTTGTCTATAATTTAAAAATGGTATATAAGGTAATAAATTCATATGTATCAAAAAAAATGCAATATACAATAAATATTTATTATATATAAATTTCAATTTTTTAGTTTATATATATTCATTAAGAAATGTGTATATATAAACTAAAAAAATTCAATACTATAAAAGTATTTTATTTTTTTGTAAATGTGTATAATTTGTTTAATAACATACATAATTCACATCATTAATCACGATACATTTTAATTATTAGTCTATAATTCAAAAATAGTGTATAAATATTTAAAAATGCATATATATATATATATATCAAAAAAATAATAAATATATAATTATTCATTCATATTATACAAATTTTTATTAAGAATTGTATAATAATAAAAAGTTGTATAAAAATTTATATAATATTAAATCGCATATACTATAATGTCATACAACCTAAAAAAATTTATTTCGATTTGGAATAGTTATAATATATATCTTCCGATAAATGAATTTGAATTTGATAAATATTTAAAAATCATAAATAAATTGCGTAATAACAATGAAAATTTTGATAAAATTGAAGAAAAAATGGATTTCATTGAACTTGTAGAAATCATGGCTGATACCATTTATACAATTTGTGATTGTGCTGATAAATATGAAATTGATTATTATCAACGTACAAAAACATATGATGAAACTGAACTAAATTATTGTTCATCTATTTTGGATTATTTAGAAAATAAAATTTTTAATGATTAAAAAAAAATATAAAAATTAAAAATTATAAAAAATAATAAAAAATTATATGAAAATTATTAAATTTTAAGAAAAGTTTATTTTACTATAATATTTGTCTAATTCAAAAATAATATTTTTACAAATCAATCTTGTTTTTTTTTGAATACATTTAACTTCTTCATAAATTTGCATTTGATTTTTAAGAAATTCATCAAGTCCATCAAATACAATTTTTGTATCAGTATTTAACACAATTGATGTAACTAAACAACTTAATAGTTGAATTGATTTTTCAACACATTCATAATATTCTTGAGTTTCATTTTCTTTGTATAAAATATTTTTTTTTAAATCATTGATGATGCTTAACATAATTTTATCTTCGATAATTTTTTCATTAAACAATGTACTAATTAAAATCATAACACGATCAGATTTTTCTTTTGTCCATTCATCAGAATCAAAATCAATTGAACTTAAATATTCTTTTTTAACTTCTGTCAAAAGCAATTTTCTAAAATAAATTTTATCAGTATCTGATGTGATGAAATACAATGAAAGAAATTCTTTGCATAAAGCAGCTACAAGAGGTCTAATTAAATCATTATCTCTTTTAATTTTTTGAATACATTGAAAAACTAATTCATTTAATTCATCAGTTGTTTGGAATACTATTTCTCTAATAGAACTGACAACTTTTGCTAAATTGTGTTGATTTAATTTATTTAAATATCCAATAATTCTTGCTTTTGTAGTATCTTCTTTAATGATTTTATTAAATAATTGGGTTGAATTACCTTTTGCGATATGTTGATTAGATACTTCTTCAAATGAAAATTTTTTGAAAAAATCTTCAACATCAACATTTGTTTTTGTGTTTAAATTTAATTTTTCAAATAAATCAGATGGATTATAAACATAATATCTTTGTGTTTCCATAATATCAATATAATAAACAGTATATATTTTAACTTTTAAATTCAATTTTTTTAATATATATTAAAAAAAATATATAATTTGTATAAATAAAACTTGATTGAACAATATTGATACTAATATTACACATTTTTTGATAAAATCAGTTTATTTAGTTTTTTCTTCATATTTATAAAATCAATTGCTTGTATAAATAAATATTTAAAATAATTTTCTAAATGTTCTGTAGATACTTTGTTTTTAATTATATAATCTAAATCACCTTTTGATTGTTCATAATTATCAAAATTTCTATTTTATTCAAGCGTCATGATATAAAATTATGTATCACATATTGATATAATATTGTCAATACATATCTTTTTTTATGATTTCAATAACTTTATTATTTTATTTTGTTTTTTTAATTTTTGCGGCTTCTTTTATAATTGCTTCTTGTAATTCTTTTTTTTTCTCAAAAACTTTAGATTTAGCGGTAGAAACGCCTGTGCCAACACCTTTAATAATTCTATTACGATCATCACCATAAAATTTATTTTTAATTTCAGCCAAATCTGTTTCTTTTTTTCTAAAAACAAATAATCTGTTAAGAAATGAATAACCATAACATTTAGTATTAATATCAGTAGGTGTATAAAATTTATATATATCATTAAAAAATTTTACACTCATACTTTCTTCTTCTTTAGAAGCAATTTGTAAAAAATCTTTGTTATCATTGAATAAATTTTCAAATTCATATGTTTCAACCAATTCCATAGCACATTTTTCTTTTAAAGATTTGATTATAAATTCAGGATAAACAAGATATTCAGTTTGATAAACGCCTTCATCAAATAACCAGCCCATATGAACATCTAAAGCATTACCTAAAGGATTTGTTGTTTTATCATCATATTTTTTAACAATATCGAATAATATTTTTTTTTCACCACCTTCATCATAATATTCAGTATATCTATCAGTATTTGTTAATTTTTCTTTAATTTTATTTCCATCAAAAGTCGTGAATACAAAATATGCACCTTCTCTTAAATACATATTTAAATTGGCACAAAAATTATTCCATGTTTCTTCATTAGATAATAAATAATGAATAGCAAATTGACAATTTGCTCTATCAAAAATTGTTTTTTTATCATTCCAAGTAAAAAATTTATTAAAATTATTCTTCATATCTTGATTCATTTTACCTAAAATTCTTTCTTGTTCATCATATTGAAGATAAACACCCGCATTTGATTGGATAAAAAACATAGGAGGAAATCTTTCTTTTCCTTTTTTTATATTTTTATATCTTGAAATTGCTCCATCAGTCGAATCAACAAGTGCTTCATAATCTGGATCTATACCAACATAAAGTTCAACTTCAGTATAATAAAATTTATTAATATCACCACCTCTACCACATCCAAAATCTAAAACTTTACATTGAATATCATCATTATATCTATAAGTCATATAAGTATAAATCAAATTTGATTTGATCCAATTGTGAAATGAAGCCATATTTTTAACAAGATCTGTTTTTTTTTGAAAATAAATATTTTGTTTTTTTTCCATTTTAACAATATCATAATCTATTCTTGCTTGAAATTGTTTATAATATTTTAAATAATCTGCATCAGATGATAAATTAGCAAAATCTGTCATTAAAATTGGATTTGTAATACTTCTCCATACTGCATATGCTGTTTTTTGTGCGTTGCCATATCTTTTAGAAAATTTTTGTACTGATTCAGTTTTATCCCATCTTGTTTTCATTCCAACCCATTTATATTGATTAGCTGTATCTAAATCCAAATTAAAATAATATTCAACAACAGTTTTATCAATAATTGGTTTACCATCTTGTGTTCTTGGTATATTTTTATCATCTAAATATAAATATGCTTGTGATACACCAATATCATCACCAAATAATACAGGTTTTTCAATTCCTTTTGAAAATTGACCACAATATAAATTAGCAATGATATAAGGTTTATTTTTAACATTACCGGATATTGAATTATCATACACTATTAAAGTTTTACCTGTTGTTTTATCTTTTTCAAATACAGTGTATAAATCTATAGAATTCATTTTTGGTGGTTTTAATTTATATTCAGAATATTTTGATTTATCTACTTCAATTATATATTTTTGATCATTTGGATGATAAATTAAACCATCTTGATGATATGGATATTTTAAATTTGGATCAGTTGTGATTGATTTCCACAATAACCATGTATATTTAAAAATTTCATTATCTTGAATACCCATTGATTCCATAAAATATTTTCTCCTTACTATGATTGATTTGGTTTTTGATTCTAAATTTACATTTATATCAGCATAAAAATCATATAATCTTTTTTTGTGAAAATCTAATACTGTTTCTAAATTGTTTAAATCTATTTTACTTTCATATACTGATTTATGAATATAACCACATTTATTAATTTGATATATTATTTTATCTAAATATTCTAATCTCACCGAAAATTTTGTTTCATCCATCACATTTATATCACCACTTTTTAAACAATCAAATCCCATAAACAAGTATTTATTGTATTTTGGTAAAAATATAAATTCACCATCTAAAATTGTCCCTGATAATTTTTTATCAACTTCCAATCCCATGTCTCTTACTATAAGATTTGTTGAAATGAAAAAACATCTGCCATCATATATTAATAAAAATCCTCTATCCCCATCCGCTTTATCTGTAACTGAATATTTATTTGGTAAATTATCCACTAAATGTTGAACTTCTAATGAAATTGGTTGTCTTGCATATAAATTAGTTTTCGTTTTATCAACCATTAATAATTCTCTATATTTATCTAAAACAGTTGATGATAATGATTTAGTGATAATATAATTTGAACCTTGTATAGATTTAATTATAAATTCACACACACCAAATAATTCAGTTATGAATTCTGTTTTATCTTTGATCTCACATTCTATTTCAATTTCATAATTTGGTGGACTTGTTTCAATATTATTAATTACACTTGAAGATTTTACTGTTGTCAAATCTATTTGAAATATATTTTTATTTTTTAATATATAATGGGTTGTTCTTTCTTTAAATCTATATCCTATGAAATATGAATCAGGATTCATATATTTTTGAATTTTCATTAATTTTTTTAATTCTTCATCTGTCACATTTTCTTCTGTATCTAATTTTAATCGCATATATATGTCTTCTAAGGTCACATAATCATCAATATTTTTAGTTTTTTTAATTATTGTAATTTTATCTCTATTTTTTGTTTCGTAATAAAAACTTGCCAATACACCTATCACTAAATGATTTTTACGCCCATGTAACATACCCATGTATTTATTTATTGTTTCTAATCCATCAATACTTATACGGTAATTTGTTATTTTTTTTGTATCTACATTAGAATCTTTTATACTCATTATTACATCTAATATTTGAGTTTTTTTAGAATGATATTTTAATTCATTTTTACTTGTTATTTTTGATAATACACTGTTTAAATCATTGAATTTTTCTAATGTTAATAAATTTGATGATGTTTCTTTATTTGAAAAAAGTGATACTTCAAATTCATGATTTTTTCCATATGATTTTACTAAGTTATTTATGTTTGTTGTTTGTTCTTGTGTCAATAAATCAATTATCTTCATTATATAATATAATAACTTATATTTTTAAATAAAAAATCAGTTTTTTTGTTAGTTTTAACAACTTAAAAATTAGCTTATAAATATTATAAATCTTTATATGAATCCTCATATAAATCCTCATATAAATCCTCATACAAATCCTCAATACAATGACCATCATATGAATTAATTAAATTTGTAGTTAAATCATTCATTAAATCTAATAATTTCTCATAACTATAAACATAAAATAGTGAATAATGTTTTTTTTCTAAACATGATATCATTGTTTCAATTAAATTAGTTTTTTTAATATTATACATATTTGTTTTCATAAAATAATTTATCGTTTCTATATCATGATATTTTAATATTAAATTGAAAAAATTAGAATCAAAATATGAATCATTGTTAGCATATTTATTTAATAAATACATGACTGTTTCTTTATCATGATATTTTAATATTAAATTGAAAAAATTAGAATCAAAATATGAATCATTGTTAGCATATTTATTTAATAAATGCATGACTGTTTCTTTATTCACATGTTTTAATACATGATATATATGAGATTTTGAATTTATATCCAAATTCAATATTAAATTTTTTTCTTCTAACAATTTAACAAAACCTAAATTATTTGTTGCATATGCCAAAATTAATGGTGTTTCCATATTTTTATTCGGTTTGTTGATCAAATCAGTATTTGGAAATTTTGTATTGATCCATTTGAACAATTCATTTAAATTTCTTGTTGCAGACCAATGAATTAAATTATTTAAATCATCATCACACCACTCAATTGAAATCAAATTTAATTCTAATGCTTTTATTATATTAATTTCTGTACATGACGAGACTAAATGATATACACACTTTGATTTTGTAAATAATCTAATACGTGTTTCATCTTCCACAATTAACATAATTATTGCATCTACTATAAAATCACATGCTTTAGTTCCAAAACTAATTTGGCTCAATATATCTTCAATTATATCAATTGACAATATATTACAATCACCAAACCAATTTATTAAATTTCTATTTGATGAATTTAATAAAAATTCAATAATACCACTATTATAATGAACCAAAATCAAATATTCCAATGAATTATAATAATGCTGATTATGTGTTTCAATTTTTGATTTTAAATTAACAAGATTAATAAACAATTCCCAATTAATGTAATTTTGTTTATTAATTTCACAAATAATTTCATCATTAGTCATTTTTAATGCATGACACCGCCGTATTAAATTAGAACACATAATTAACAATTTTTTTTGATTTGTTATTAATATATTATTCATAATAATTTCACGATCATGTTCATTAGTTATATTTATTATTTCCATTTTAATGTATAATACACACATAATAAATTAACTTTTAAATTCAATTTTTTCCAATATATGTGTATTATCGAAAGTAATAAATAAACATTTATACAATACATTAAAAGTATATACATGTTTATTTTTAAATTTATTACCAAAAATATTAACTATTTTACACCCTTGAAGATTTAAAATGAGACAAATAAATGTCAAAAAATAAAACTTCAAGGTTTGCTCGTTGCATAGCGTGTAAATTATGATTTTGTTAAGGCGACAACCTTAACAGATTTTTTGGC
>JACCDN010040439.1_pt1 | contig 36762 bp, 39 predicted proteins | sample 7441691 | NCBI WGS metagenome assembly JACCDN01 (sample SAMN15323439, study PRJNA562643) | freshwater metagenome | isolation source: river surface water | place: USA:Blue River Watershed | collected 2017-08-16
CCAATGCCACCTTGTTCCATGGCGTGATCGGTCATGGCATGTGGGGCGGTTCACTCATCAGCAGTTTGTTGGGCACCGTGTTCCCAGGTCCTGGCACGATTTACCTTGAGCAAAACCTGCACTTCAGCCGACCTGTGCGAATTGGCGACACGTTGAATGTGACCGTCACTTGCATCAGTAAACAAGACGACAAAAAAACGGTCGAACTCGATTGCTTGCTGGTCAACCAAAAAGGCGAACGCGTGCTTTACGGTGTGGCCAAAGTGATGGCCCCCACAGAAAAGCTGCGCATGCCGCGCATCCCTGCGCCGCACATCAGCCTGTTTGACCCAGAGCAACGCCATGCCAATTTGTTGGCGCTGGGCGCACACCTAGAGCCCGTGCGTTGCGGTGTGGTGCATCCGTGCGATGCCGATTCGCTGCAAGGCGCAATGGATGCTCATCATGCAGGGCTCATTCAGGCCGTGCTGATTGCCCCTGAGAAAAAACTGCGTGCCGTGGCCGCAGAAGCGGGCATTGATTTGACAGGCATTGAAGTGATTGACGTTTCGCACAGTCACGATGCCGCCGACGTGGCAGCACAAATGGCAGCCGACAAAAAACTAGAAGCCTTGATGAAAGGCAGCTTGCACACCGACGAGCTGATTCATGCTGTGGTGTCGCAAAAAGGTCTGCGCACGGGACGTCGCATGTCCCACGTGTTTCGCTTTGAAGCGCCCATGTACCCAAAGCCGCTGTACATCACTGATGCCGCGCTCAACATTGCACCCACCTTGGCCGAAAAAGCCGACATCGTGCAAAACGCAATCTTGTTTGCGCAAATCATGGGCGTAGCCACACCGAAGGTGGCCATTCTCTCGGCGGTCGAGACCGTCAACCCCAACATTCCTTCCACACTCGACGCCGCTGCCTTGTGCAAGATGGCTGACCGCGGACAAATCAAAGGTGGCTTGCTCGATGGCCCACTCGCGTTTGACAACGCGGTGTCTAGCCACGCAGCGGAGATCAAACACATTGCCTCTGCCGTGGCAGGGCAGGCCGATATTTTGGTGGCTCCCGATTTGGAGTCGGGCAACATGATGGCCAAGCAGCTGGAGTATTTGGCTGGCGCTTCGGGCTCTGGTGTGGTGTTGGGCGCACGCGTGCCCATCGCGCTGACCAGTCGTGCTGATACCGCCACCACTCGCAGTGCTTCAGCCTTGTTGGCCAAGCTCATTGCTCACCACTACCGCACGCATCCCGCATGAGCATCCTCTCAGTCAACGCGGGCTCGTCAAGCCTCAAGTTTGCGCTGTATCCCATTCAGGGCGCAGGCACTGATGCTTGCATCAGCCAGGCAGAAGTCACAGGCAACATCGAAGGCTTAGAGCCTTCGGGTCAGCCACGCATCAGTTTTTGCGCCACAGGCCAAACAAAAGAATCAGCCGCAGTAGACGTGCAGCCCGCGCAAGATGTGTTTGATGCCGCACTCAACACCCTCAAAGTGTTGTTGTCATCACGCTTTGCGCACTTACAGGTGCAAGCCATTGCGCACCGTGTGGTGCACGGTGGCGCGTTTTACAGCAGCAGTGTGCGCGTCACGCCCGAGGTGATGGTGCAGCTTGCCACGCTCAATGCATTGGCCCCGCTGCACCAGCCGCACAACTTGGCGGGCATCACGGCGTTTGCTGATTCGTTTCCAGACGTGCCGCAAGTCGCGTGTTTTGACACGGCGTTTCATCGCACGCTCTCGCCACTCGAAACCACGTTTGCCATTGATAACAAGCTCACGGAGCAAGGCGTGCGTCGCTATGGTTTTCATGGCCTGTCTTATCAATACGTGAGCCAAGTGCTGCAGCGCGATGTATCTCGCTCAGCAGGCCGCACGGTCATGGCTCACTTGGGCAACGGGGCCAGCGTGTGTGCCACCACCGAGCATCAAAGCCGTGCCACCACCATGGGCTTCTCGGCTCTCGATGGTTTGATGATGGGCACGCGCAGCGGCGCGCTTGACCCTGGCGTGCTGCTGTACTTGATGGAGCAGGGCTGGGACCACGACAAAATTCAAAAGCTGCTTTACAAACAAAGCGGTTTGTTGGGTGTGTCGGGCGAAAGCGCCGATATGCGCACGTTGCGTGCTTCATCTTCCGACGCGGCTCGTTTTGCTACCGATTTGTTTGCCCACCGCGTGGTGCGCGAAGTGGGTGCACTCAGTGCCTGTATTGGCGGCTTGGATGTGTTGGCTTTCACCGGCGGCATTGGCGAGCACGATGCCGTGCTGCGCCAACAAGTAGGTGATGCCTTGGCCTACCTTGGCGTGCAGGTGGATGCCACGCGTAACGCAAAGGCCTCTGGCGACAGCATGGTTTCGATTCACGCCGACAATAGTGCCATCGAGGTGTGGGTCGTCCCCACCGACGAAGGCCGCGTGGCCGCACAAGACGCACTTGCGTTTTTATAAAAACAATTCAGAAAGCACGGCGTGAACATCAAAGACGCAATGAGCTGCTTCACCACCGGCGTGACCGTGGTGACTGCTCACACCCAAGGGCAAGATTGGGGTATGACTTGCAACTCCTTCAACACCGTGTCGCTGGACCCAGCCATGGTGTTGTGGAGCGTGCGCAAAACATCGGCTAGTCATGAGGCGTTTGTCACGGCGGGTGGCTACATGGTCAACGTGTTGGGTGCTCAGCAAAAAGACCTGGCGCTTAATTTTGCGCAAGGCACACAAGCCGAACGCTTTGCAGACCAACTCTTGGTGCGTGGTGTGAACCAACATCCGCGCTTAGACGGTGTCATTGCATGGTTTGACTGCCGCATCGCGCAAGTGGTGTCAGCGGGTGACCACGACATCTTGATTGGCGAAGTGCTCGACTTCGGTGTGCAAGCCGGTCACGGCTTGGCTTATGCGCAACGCAGCTTTGGGGTGCTTGCACCGATGGAAGACTAACCCCCATGGAGATTTACGTGGCTTGGGCATTCATCCTTGGGGTGATGTGCTCGGCTTCGTTGCTGATGGGGGCTTTGATTGGCATTTACTTCAAACTCCCTCAGCGCGTTGTGGGGCTAATGGCCGCCTTTGGCGCTGGTGCCTTAATGTCAGCCTTGGCGATTGAGCTGGTGGCCCCATCCATCGATGCGTTTATGCGTGCCAGTTCAACCGAAGTTCGGGCGCATGAAGTACGTAACTTTTTCCACTTGGTCGCTGGCGCATTCGTGGGTGGCATTGTGTTTGTGTTGTTGGATTGGGTGCTGATTGAGCATGGCGGCTACCTGCGCAAAACCGCATACCTCATTTCCAAAATCATGCATGAGCGTGCGCACCTGCCGCAGCACCACACACAACCTTTGCCAACAGGTGAAGCGCTCGAACAAAAACACGCCTCGCACGACAACGCCGCCGTAGCCATTTGGCTGGGTAACTTACTTGACGGCTTGCCCGAGAGCTTTGTGGTGGGCACGGTGCTTATGGCTACTGTTGCAGCCAGCTTGCAAGCAGGGACCCCCATCGTTTTTTGGGATGTGTTGCCCTACACCTTGCTCGCGGGTTTGTTCTTGTCGAACTTGCCTGAGGCTTTGTCGAGCTCTGCACAAATGCGCATGCAGGGCATGAGCGTGCAGCGCATCCTCATCATGTGGTTGTCCCTGGTGCTGATGACGGGCTTGGCTGCTGCGCTAGGCGCGGTGATGGGTGATTGGGTGCCGCATAACGCCATGGTGTTCATTGAAGGCTTGGCCGCAGGCGCCATGCTCACCATGATTTGTGCTGCAATGCTGCCCGAGGCGACACATTTGGCGCCGCCCAATTGGGTGGGCTTGGCCACGCTGAGCGGCTTCTTTTCCGCGCTGTTGTTCAAGGTGCTGGAGTAAACCACAGTCAAAATGGTTTACAATCTTGCCCTGTTCGGTGGTATAGCTCAGTTGGTTAGAGCGCAGCATTCATAATGCTGATGTCGCAGGTTCAAATCCCGCTACCACCACCACACATGGGGGACAGATTTTCTCTGTCCCCCTTTTCTTTTGCTCCAAAGCCCTGTATTCAGGGGCTTCCAACGAGTGACCTTAAGGACGCGGCAACTTCACTTTTTCAAAAAGTGAGTTTTTTCTGCCGTTTTCTCTCTCTTTTCTCTGTTTTCTTAAGGACGCGTCCACAAGGGGAACCTAGGTTTCATGCGAGTTTGCGGGAAGTCGTTTAACCCTAACTGTGGATGAGCGTAGGGGATTTGAATGTGTTTTTTTATTTTCTGGACAGTAATTCAGAATGTTGATTTTGCGTATCTAGGTCTGTTGTGCAACGATTGCGGTCATATGCGCAGTGTTGCCCACTTGTCTGCTAAAGGCCAAAAGGGGCCACTCACGCCAAGGCCGCGAATGACTTCTATCTGAGACAAGGTGTATGCTCCACACCTCGTTGACCGATTGCGCCAGTTGCAGCAACATACGTTCATTCAACGGCCGATTAGCGCTTTACGCCGAACACGCTCTTTAGCGCATGGATGTCTAGATATGCCTAGGCCAAGAGCTTCTTGAGCTTAGTGTTCTAGGATTCGAGATCTCTCTGTCTAGATGTGTCTGAAGCCTCCATGCCGCCGAACTTGGAGTGCCACTTGTAGAAAGTCGATTGACTACAGCCGCCACTGCGGCAAAGCTTCTTGATGGACATGCCGGCTTCAGCTTGTTTGAGTAGTCCGATGATTTATTCATTGGTAAATTGTTTGGTCTTCATATCCGTTATTCTCCAAAATTTGCGGATTTACTGCCATACCTTTGTATTGCTGGCAGGGGGCAGGTCACAGCCACTCCAGTAGTCATAAGTGTTCCCAGCTAGGGAGCCCGTATTTTTTGGGGAACATAAATTCAAAAAAGTAGGTTTTTCGGGGTTAGATGCGCGCAAATCGCTGTTTTCCTAAATGGACAACAGTAACCGAAGGACTAAATTGTGAGTTCGGTTCGGCCCCGGCGACTTCGAGCTGTCGATGTGATCAGTTGCCTAGTTATGCTGCGTTATATAGGCGGTTGAAATCTATGTGAGACCAAGTTTGAGGCTGCGGGTAAATCGCCATTGGCCAGCACTAGATGGCAGTTGAGATGGTTCTCTGAAGGGCTCAGTAATCGTTGATAGAGCTCTTTGGCTACCATCCTAGCGGTGTGCCCTGGCCATTTAGCTGGTAGCAGCACTTCAGGCAGCTCAGGGTCTCTTAATAGTAGACGTCGGAAGTCATGTATCAAAAGGGTGCGTGTCAAAAATGCATTCTGGTCATCAATTTTTAACTTTTTCTCTTTCCTTAATGCATCCAAAATTGCTTTGTATCTTTTAACGAATTCAATGTAGTTGGCACTTAATTGTTCCAAGTCCCATGCCGATCGCACAATATCTGCATCATTCGCTGACTGTCCTAAACGTGGGTTTACGGCAATTAGAGGCATCAAATTGGGCAAAACTTCTGCCATACCATCAACACGCAATGCATCAAATGCTGTTGTTAAGTCAGCACTTGGGTGTATGAAGCAGTTCGTATTGATTTCACCAAAACCTTGCCAGTAAAACGCACGCCGCAAACGTTCTCGATCTTTGGCCGCTAGCTCTGAGACTAGCATGACCAGTCGCCAACGGTTGTCCCAATTCGGAGCGTTGGAAGCGTAAATTTGTTTGGAGGCCTCTTCGAATCGTCGCCATCCGCTTGACGAGAGTTTGTAGTCTGTGCGACGGCCTTGGGTTTGAGTGGTCAGCCATTCGTCTTTGACCAAACGAAACACCGTGGTTCGAATAAGTCGCTCATTTAGGCCAAGTGGGACAAGCAGGTTGATCAGACTTCCAAGCCATATTTCCCCCCCCCTTGGAAGAATAGCATCACCAAAAACTGAGACGATCAAAGAGCCAGCTTTAACTCGATTTTGATTGCGAAAGTTGTCTAAAAGATCTTGGACTGGTTTAATTGAACAATTGGTCATCGGTCTTTATTTTATAGAGCGAATATTCCAAATTGGATAGTCAAGCTTATGGTTAGATTAATTTCACAAATGTCTTTTTAAGAGCATTCAGTTGGGAACGTTCGAAGGTCAACTACAAATCTGTACTTAATGTCACTTTGATGCATGCGGTCAAAAGCGGTGTTGATGTCTTGCACAAGAACTACTTCAACGTCTGCCATGATTTTGTGCTCGGCACAAAAATCAAGCATCGCTTGGGTATCGGCAATGCCGCCAATGAGCGAGCCCTCAAGGGAGCGTTGACCAAAGATCAAAGGCGAGGTGTTGAGTGGCGGCTCAAGTGGCCCAAAGTAGCCCACCAAAACCAACTTGCCGCCGTAAGTGAGCAAGCCCACATAGTGGTTGACGTCGTGCGCTTCAGGAATGGTGTCAAGGATGAGGTCAAACTTGCCTCTGAGTGCAGACATGTTTTTCTTGTCACCCGACAAAGCCACATGGTCTACGCCCAATGCTTTGGCTGCTTCAGTCTTGTCATCCGAGCGGGTGATGAGTGTCACCTCCGCCCCCAAACCTTTGGCCAACTTAACGGCCATGTGGCCTAAGCCACCCAAACCCACCACAGCCACTTGGCTGCCCTTTGTGATGTGGGCCCGCTTGAGTGGCGACCATGCGGTGATACCCGCACACAAAAGTGGTGCAGCGCGACTGGGCTCTAGGCCGTCTGGGATGCGCAGCACAAAGTCTTGCGACACCACGATCACATCCGAGAAGCCGCCTTGTGTGGCCTGCCCGTCATGCCGGTCCAAACTGCCATAGCTATATGTGGGCTGCTTGATACAAAACTGTTCGTCACCTTTTTGGCATGGCTGACACGTACGACAAGAGTCGACCAAGCAACCCACACCCACGGTGTCATGGACTTTGAACTTGGTTACGTTAGAGCCTATTTGCACCACACGGCCCACCATCTCATGCCCAGGAACCATGGGGTATTTGGAATAGCCCCAGTCGTTACGTACGTTGTGCAAATCTGAGTGGCAGATGCCGCAGTACAGCAGTTCAATCACCACATCATCAGCGCGAGGCTCGCGCCGCACGAAATGAAACATTCCTAACGGACTAGTGCTGGATAGGGCAGCGTAGCCGCGCGCTTGTCGTGTCATCGTGACTTCAATCGCAAATACAACCAACCCGTGATGGACAAGTTCAATAGGTTCCAAGCAATGCCGTTGATAAAGGCGGCTTTGTAGCTGCCGGTCATATCAAAAATCCAACCCGACAACCAACCGCCCAAGGCCATACCCACTAAGGTGGCCATGATGACGCTGCCCACTCGCTCGCCCACCTCTTTGGGAGAGAAGTGTTCGCGAACAATGATGGCGTAAGACGGAACAATGCCGCCTTGGAATAAACCAAAGGTGGCTGAGATCACATAGAGCGGCACCATCCCATCAAAGGGCAAGAAGGCTAGCAGCGCAATGCCTTGCAACACAGAGCCAAGCAGCAAAGTTTTGATGCCACCGATGCGATCACAAATCAGCCCTGACACCAAGCGGCTCACGATGCCGCAGGTGAGCATCAGCGACAACATTTCAGCGCCCCGAGCTGCACCGTAGCCAAGGTCTGTGCAATAAGCCACGATGTGCACTTGTGGCATGGCCATGGCTACGCAACACGCCACGCCTGCGGTGCACAACAGCAACTGAGCGCGTGAGGGGTGCAAGCCAAATGGGCGAGCCGAGTCATCACTCGTGGTGGATGCTGTGGCAACGGACACTTTAGGGATAGGTGGCTTGGCGCGCATTTTGAGCGACAGCAAAAACATACCCATCCCGCACACCAACCCAAGCAGCAAATAGGTATGCCGCCAGCCTATGGTGGCGATGCCATGCTGCACCAAAGGCGGCCAAATGGCGCCTGCAATGTAGTTGCCACACGCGCAAATTGCCACAGCAATGCCGCGTCGTTTTTGCCACCATAGTGCGGTGTCGGCCATGAGTGGTGCAAATGTGGATGAGCTGCCAATCAACCCAAGGACGCCGTGTGCTAGTCCAAACAGCCAAATGCTTTGCGCATGCGCAGCCAGTGCAAAACCCCCGAACACCGCCAGAGCACCGCACCACAGAATGGGGGTTAGGCCATGGCGGTCGGCTAAGCGGCCGGTCCAAATGCCACCAATCCCTAAGCAGACCATCATCAGTGTGTAGGGCAGGGAAGCATCTGCGCGCCCAATGCCAAACTCGCTCTGCACCGCAGGCAAGACCACCGACACCACATACATGCTGCTGTTGCCAAGGACGACAAGCCCGAGGGTCACCAACAGCCGAAGGGCTGCTTGAGGTGAGTCAATCAGGCTTTCGTCTGCATGGTCTTGGCTCATGGTTTAGCGGTGGTCGAAACTGATCACCAGTTTTTGCGTGGCGGCGCGTGCTTGGCAGCTGAGGGCAAAGCCCTGTGCCATTTCATCGGCTTCGAGGGTGAAGTTTTTGTCCATGGTCACTTCGCCTTGGGTCACCTTGCAGCGGCAGGTGCTGCATACACCGGCTTTGCAAGAGAAAGGCAAATCCAAACCGGCGTTGAGCGCCGCATCCAGCACATGCTCATCGGGGCTCAGCGCGATTTCGTGCTCTTTGCCATCCAACAAGATGGTCATGTGCACGCTCTTGGCCGACGATGTTTTCTGTTTCGATGCGTCGATGTCGGCTTGCACCTTGTGTGCTTGCGATGCAGAGGTAGTGAAGCGTTCGCTGTGCACGCGGTTGGCGGGAACGCCTGAATCGATCAAGGCTTTTTCCGTCACCTCAATCATGGCCTCTGGGCCACAAATGAACACCTCGTCCATGCTCTTGGCGGGCAGCAACGCGTAGATGATGGATTTGATCTTGTCTGCATCTATGCGGCCTTGCAGCAAATCTACCTCTTGCGCTTGTTGCGACAAGATATGAATCATGGTGAAGCGACCGGGGAAGCGATCTTTCAGGTCTTGCAAAGCTTCGTTGAACATCACGCTCGACATGCGGCGGTTGCCGTAAATCAAAGTGAATTTGGATTCGGTTTGCTCTTCCAGTGTGGTGGCAGCAATTGACAAAATAGGTGTGATGCCAGAGCCTGCTGCAAAACCCACACGATGAATGGCGCGTGGCTTTTTGATGGTGAAGCGGCCTTCGGGTGGCATCACCTTCACGGTGTCACCGGCTTTGAGTTGCGTGGCCGCCCAGTTAGAGAACACACCGCCTTCGACTGGGCGAATGCCAATTTCAAGTTCGCCGTGTTTCAAAAACTGGCTGCGTGGGCTGCTGATTGAGTAATTGCGGCGCACATCTTGGCCGTTCACGTCAGCACGCAAGGTCAAAAACTGACCGGGCTCGAAATGAAACTTCTCCAGCGATTCCGAAGGAATGTCAAAAGTGATGGCCACCGAGCCTGCGGCTTCTGGGCTAACTTTCTTGATCGAAAGTTCATGGAACGAAAGGGAAGACATTTGAATTTCTCCGAGAAAACTTAATAAGGTTTGAAGTAGTCAAAAGGCTCTTGGCAATCCAAGCACTTGTAGAGTGACTTGCATGCGGTTGATCCAAAGTGCGACGACTCAAAGGTGTGCTTGGAGCCACAGCGTGGGCATTCCACCGCTTCTTCTGCCTGCAAGGGCTTGCGCATGAAATGAATCACGCTGGTTTGCTCTGACGCTGCGCCGCACTTGCGGTTGGGTGGTGCAATGCCATACGCCTTTAGCTTGTCTTTTGCAACTTCAGTCATCCAGTCGGTGGTCCACGCAGGGGCGAGCTGTGTGCGTACCTCCACGTCTAAGCCCAGCGCTTTCAAGGTGCTGCAGATGTCGTCCTGGATTTGTTCCATGGCGGGGCAGCCGCTGTAGGTGGGGGTGATCACCACAACCACACCGTTTTCCGCGACGTGTTTTACATCACGAATGATGCCCATTTCACGTAGCGTGACGACTGGAATTTCTGGATCGGTCAAACCGTCCAACGCGTTCCAAACATCTCGGAGCAAGGGGTGTGGGGCAGCGCTGACAGGCGTGATCACCAGACGCCTTCTGGATGTGTGCGCGCGAGGCTTTGCATCTCGTTGAGTAAGAAACTTAAATGCTCCGAGTGCGCGCCTTGCTTGCCCGTGGTCACAAAACCATCGGTGGACGGCAGGGTCAAGGTGGCTTCTTGCACGGTGTGTTGCACCATGCTTTCCCAATCGGCTTTGAGTTGCGTGGCATCCACGCCAACGCCAGACTTGATAGCCGCTGATTCAAAAGCACTGGTGGTCCAAAACTCTTGCGTGTAGGGCATCAAGTGGTTCAGGGCCGCTTGTGCGCGTGCGTGCGATTCTTCTGTGCCATCACCAAAGCGCACCAACCAGTCGTGCGAGTGGCGCAAGTGGTAACGCACTTCTTTGAGTGATTTGGCAGCAATTGCTGCGATGTGTTCGTCTTGCGAGGCTTGCAACTTTTCCCACACCAAGGCCATGAAGGCGCTGTACAAAAAGTTGCGAACAATCGTCACCGCATAGTCGCGGTTGTCTACGGCATAGCCCACCAAAGCACCGTGGTGAGGTAGCTCTAGCAAGGTGTAGTTCTTGAAGTCTTGCGCATCGCGAAAGTACGCGAGCGAGTCTTCGGTAGAGCCATCGTTTTTCAGCGTGGCTGCGTGTTGGTAAAGCATGCGTGCTTGGCCAATCAAGTCCAAACTGTTGTTGGCCATGGCAATGTCTTCTTCGAGGATGGGGCCGTGACCACACCACTCGGCATTGCGCTGACCCAACACAATGGCGCTGTCCGCCAAGTGAAGTACGTAATCGATGTTGGCCATCACATGTGCCCCACTTCTTCTGGGATAGTGTAGAACGTGGGGTGACGGTAAATCTTGTCGCTGGCGGGTTCGAAGAACTCACCTTTGTCGTCGGGTGCGCTGGCGGTGATGCGGTTGGACTCCACCACCCAAATGCTCACACCTTCTTGGCGGCGTGTGTACACATCGCGAGCCATTTGCAAGGCATGTTGCGCATCGCTGGCATGCAAGCTGCCGCAGTGTTTGTGCTCCAAGCCTTGCTTGCTGCGCACGAAGATTTCCCACAAAGGCCATTCGCTTAAGGCTTTGGTTGGTTTGCTGGCGGTGGTCATGCTGCTTCCTTCAGTGTGTGTTGTTTGCGTGCGTGTGCCAGTGCGGCATCGCGCACCCATTGGCCTTCATTCCATGCTTTGACGCGGGTGCTCAAACGTTCTTTGTTACAAGGGCCGTTGCCATTGACGGTGGCCCAGAATTCGTCCCAATCAATTGAGCCGTAGTCGTAGTGCTGACGCTCTTCATTCCATTTCAAATCTGGGTCGGGCAGGGTGATGCCCAAGACCTTGGCTTGGGGCACCGTGGCGTCCACAAACTTCTGGCGCAAGTCGTCATTGCTGATGCGCTTGATGCCCCAGCGCATACCTTGCGCACTGTTGGGGCTGTCTGCATCAGGTGGGCCAAACATGGCCAGGCATTTCCACCACCAGCGATTCACAGCGTCTTGCACCATGGCTTTTTGTTCGGCAGTGCCCGTCATCATCACCAGCAAGGCTTCGTAGCCTTGGCGTTGGTGGAAGCTTTCTTCTTTGCACACGCGAATCATGGCGCGTGCATAAGGGCCGTAAGAGCAACGGCACAGTGGTATTTGGTTCATGATGGCTGCGCCATCCACCAGCCAACCAATCACGCCGACATCGGCCCATGTGATGGTGGGGTAGTTGAAGATCGAGCTGTACTTGGCGCGGCCTGTATGCAAGGCGTCGAGCATTTGGTCACGGCCAGTGCCCAAAGTTTCTGCGGCGCTGTACAGGTACAAACCGTGGCCGCCTTCGTCTTGCACTTTGGCAATCAGAATGGCTTTGCGTTTCAAACTGGGTGCGCGGCTGATCCAATTGCCTTCTGGCAGCATCCCCACGATTTCGCTGTGTGCATGCTGGCTGATTTGCCGAACTAACGTTTTTCGGTACGCCTCAGGCATCCAGTCTTGGGGTTCAATCCGACCGTCTGCATCGATGCGCTCATCAAATTTTTTCATTAATTCTGCAGGCTCAATGGCGGCGACAGAGGACTTACCTTTAGGGGCGGAGTCATCAGGAACACTGAAAGATTGTGTATACATGTGTTTTCCTTATGTTGAAAGATTAAAAAGGTGGTAACTAGCTCATCCAAGCTGGTGTACGTTTTTCTAAAAATGAAGTAATGCCATCTTTGGCTTCATTTGTTGCGCGTTGACGAGAAATTCTTTGTGCTGTTTCTTCGCAAATATTGGTGTCAATCGGTCGTCCATTGACGGCAGAAATCAAATCTTTGGCAGCTTTTTGCGCAAGTGGTGCACCCACAAGCAAAAGCTCTGCTAATGCCTGGACTTTGTCATCCAGTTCATCTCTGGAGCAGATATCAGTAATCAAGCCTATTTCGTGTGCACGTTGCGCAGTGAATCGTTCGCCGGTTTGGAAATAGCGCAATGCATGTCTTGGGCCAATAGCACGAAGCACATAAGGGCTGATCACTGCAGGAATGATTCCAAACTTGACTTCGGAAGTCGCAAACATAGCATCGGTAGTAGCTATCGCCATATCGCAAGCTGCCGCTAGTCCAGTGCCTCCGCCCAGTGCCGCTCCTTGGACACGTGCTAGGGTGGGTTTGGAAAGTGTTGAAAGGGAATGAAGCATGGCGGCGAACATACGTGCATCCGCTCGATTTTCTTCTTCGCCAAATGCAGATGCACGTTTCATCCAGTTAAGGTCAGCACCGGCAGAAAAGTGCTTGCCGACACCGCCCAGAACCACTACACGTACAGATGAATCTACATCTAAAGCTTTGCATGCTGAATGCAAATCCGAAATCAACTGCTCATCAAAAGCATTGAAAACGTCTGGACGATCCATCCAAATCGTGGCGACACGATTCTGATGCTCAATTTTCAAAGTTGTGTACATGGTTCTGAGCTTGCGTTGGATTACTTAGTCAATGTCCAATTACCGTTCTTGACTTCCAACATGCGGAAGGCAGACAGGTTCAGGCCCATGTGGTCTTCAGGGCTCATGTTGAAGGTGCCGCTGGTGGCCACAAAGCCTTTGGTGGATTCAATGGCGTCACGCACTTTGGCTTTGTCGGTGCTGCCTGCGCGCTTCAAAGCGTCGACGGTCAACAAGAGAGCGTCATACGCGTAGCCACCAAATGTGGAAGCTTCGCTTTTGTATTTCATCTTGTAGGCGTTGTCGTAGGCTGTGACGATGGCTTTTTGTGGGTCGTTCGCTGGCAGTTGCTCTGGGATCAACTGGGCAGGTGAGGGCAAACGCACACCATCCGCAGCAGGGCCAGAGAGTTTCAAGAACTCATCCGAAGCCACACCGTGGGATTGGTACAGAGGCAAAGTGATGCCCAGTTGACGGTAGTTCTTGGTCACGATGGCAGGGCCTTGACCCAAACCAAACACAAACACCGCTTGCACGCCTTCTGTGTTTTTGATCTTGGTCAGCTGTGGGCTGGCATCGGTGTCTTTAGGTCCATAGGTTTCGCTGGCGATTAAGGTGATGCCGTATTTGGCAGCTACGCCTTCTGTTTCTTTCTTGCCAGACTGGCCAAAACCACTGGTCTCAGACAGCAACGCCACTTTGGTGATGTTGCGCTTTTTCATGTCTTCAAACACTTTTTCAGCGGCCATACGGTCGGTATGAGGTGTTTTGAAAACCCACTTCTTTACAGGCTCCACCACCACCACCGCACCGGCGAGAGAGATGAATGGCACTTCTGCTTTAGTGACCAATGGCACCATGGACATGGTGGCGCCTGTGGTGGTGCCGCCAATCAAGATGTCGATCTTGTCGTCTTCGATCAAACGCTTGGTGAAACTGTTGGCCTTGTTGGCATCGCTGCCATCGTCATAGTGAACGAGCTCAAGTTGACGGCCCAATACGCCGCCTTTTTTGTTCAACTCTTCTACATAGAGTTGCAATGTTTTCAATTCAGGATCACCCAAAAAGGCAGCAGGGCCAGTGACTGAGAGCACCGATCCGATCTTGATGGTGTCAGCAGCCAATGCAGACAGTGAGCTCGCTGCGATGGCTGTACCGAGGGCAATTTGTTTCAATGAAAATTTCATAGTTGTCTCCTAGTTGTGGTTCAAACGCGTTCGATGATTAAGGCAATACCTTGTCCGACACCAATGCACATCGTGCATAGGGCATACCGACCACCACGACGTGCCAGCTCGTAGCTGGCTGTGGTGATCAGACGTGCACCGCTCATGCCTAGGGGGTGGCCCAAGGCAATCGCGCCGCCGTTGGGGTTCACGTGTGCGGCGTCATCGGGCAAGCCCAAATCACGCATCACTGCTAATCCTTGGGCAGCAAAAGCTTCATTCAGTTCAATCACATCCATTTGGTCGAGCGTCAAGCCCGTTTTGGCCAACACCTTGCGCACAGCAGGTGCTGGACCAAACCCCATGATGCGTGGGGCCAAGCCCGCAGTGGCCATGCCCACAACACGTGCTTTGGGTATCAAACCATATTTGGTGGCGGCCGATTCAGAGGCTAGCAACAAAGCGCAAGCGCCGTCGTTCACGCCAGAGGCATTACCAGCGGTCACGGTCAACTCAGCACCATTCACGCCTTTGAGTTTGGCCAACATCGCCAATGTGGTTTCAGGGCGAGGGTGCTCGTCGGTGGTGAAAACAATCGGGTCGCCTTTTTTCTGTGGAATCGTCACAGGGACGATTTCATCGTCAAAGCGGCCAGCTGCATTGGCTGCGCCCCAGCGTTGTTGTGAACGTATCGCAAACGCGTCTTGGTCTTCACGACCGATGTTGAAATCAGCGGCTACGTTGTCTGCCGTTTGTGGCATCGAATGCGTGTCGTACATTTTTTTCATCAACGGGTTGACGAAGCGCCAACCGATGGTGGTGTCGTATACGGCGTTGTTGCGGCTGAATGCGCTGTCTGCTTTGGGTATGACAAACGGTGCGCGGCTCATACTTTCCACGCCGCCAGCAATCATCAATTCGGTTTCGCCCGATTTGATAGAGCGTGCAGCCAAGCCCACAGCATCCATACCCGAGCCACACAAGCGGTTGATGGTCGTGCCCGGTACTTCGGCAGGCAGGCCTGCCAACAAGCTCGACATGCGTGCCACGTTACGGTTGTCTTCGCCAGCTTGGTTGGCGCAGCCATAAATCACGTCTTCAACCGCAGCCCAATCGACTTGTGGGTTGCGTGTCATCAACGCTTTGATGGGCACAGCGCCCAAGTCATCGGCGCGCACGGCAGACAGTGTGCCGCCGTAACGACCAATGGGTGTGCGAATCGCGTCGCAGATAAAAGCTTCAGTCATGTGTGTGTCCAATTAATTTTGTTTGGGTCGCACGTCGATCACACGACGTGCCTTGCCTACTTCCGTGCGTTGCATGCTGTTGGCCGGCATGACCTTCACATGGGTGGAGATGCCGATCACGGTTTTGATATGGTGCTGCAGTTCTTTTGTAATTTGTTGAGCATCAGCAGGGTTCGTCGTTGGCAGTAATTCGCAATGCACCTCCACGCTGTCCAAGTGACCCTCGCGGTTGAGGTGAATTTGGTAGATGGCAGCCAAACGCTTGTCGCGCAAAATTTGTTCTTCGATTTGGCTGGGGAACACATTCACACCACGGACGATCAACATGTCGTCAGAACGGCCTGTGATCTTTCCAATTCGGCGGAATGAGCGAGAAGTTGGGGCGAGCAGTTCTGTTAAATCACGGGTGCGATAGCGAATGACCGGAAATGCTTCTTTTGTCAGAGATGTAAAGACCAGTTCACCTTTCGAACCTTCTGGCAAAACTTCACCTGTTTCTGGATCAATAATTTCAGGATAAAAATGATCCTCCCAAATGACGGGGCCATCTTTGGACTCGACGCACTCGCACGCAACGCCGGGCCCCATTACTTCAGTTAAACCATAAATGTCAATTGCATCAATGCCAAGCTTGGTTTCGATGGCAGTGCGCATTCCTTCGCCCCAGGGTTCGGCACCAAAAATTCCGACTTTCAATGAAATGTCTTGTGGCTGGATGCCCTGGCGTTCAAACTCTTCGGCAATCACTAAGGAATAAGAAGGCGTGACCATGATGGCATCAGGTTTGAAGTCCATAATTTGTTGAACTTGTTTTTCGGTTTGACCACCTGACATAGGTATAGCAGTACAACCTGCGCGCTCAATTCCATAATGAGCTCCTAATCCACCGGTAAACATGCCGTAGCCGTAAGCGTTATGAACCATTTCGCCAGGACGCACGCCAGCAGCGCGGATTGAACGAGCCATTAAATCTGCCCAATTGTTCAAGTCATTCGCCGTATAACCCACCACTACAGACTTGCCTGTAGTGCCGCTTGATGCATGCAAGCGGGCAACTTTGTTTCTTGGTACAGCGAACAACCCAAAAGGATAGTTGTCACGTAAATCTAGTTTGGTCATGAAAGGAAACTTGGCCAAATCTTCCAGCGTCTTCAAATCATCTGGGTGCACACCTTTGGCTAAACATTTTTCACGATATGGTGCAACGTTGTCATATGTGTGACGCACTGACCATTTCATTCTTTGTAGTTGCAATGAAGTGATCTCATCGCGACTTGCTTTTTCAATGGGGTCAAGCAGTGTGCTATTTGGACTTTGTTTAGAGGTCATTTGTCTCTTCCTGAAAATTTATGATTTATTAATGGCTTTCGAGCCCTGCTATAACTTCGCCTTTAATGCGATAGCTTCTGCCGCGAAAAAGTGCGACTGTGCTTCCACCAACAACTTTGACTTCAACGTCATAGACGCCAGTACGACCGGCTGAAGAACGTTCCACTGCGCTTGCCTCTAATACATCGCCTTCTCGTCCAGGTGCCAAAAAATCAATGCTGCAACCAGATGCCACTGTGTTCAGGTTGTAGCTATTGCAAGCGTATGCAAATGCGCTATCAGCCAAAGTAAATATCAAACCACCATGACAAATGTGATGACCGTTGACCATGTCTGAGCGAACTTTCATGCGCAGTACAGCAAGACCAGGTGCAACTGAAACGAGCTCCATCCCCAATGCATGCGTTGCGTTGTCTCTATTCCACATTGCTTTGCTTGCCGCTAGAGCCAATTCTTTGGGGGTAGTCATTTCATCCATGAATGGGGGTTCCTGCGTAAACGGATTGCTGAATTAACGGCGAAACGCGATATCGGTCTTCTCCATAAAAGTCATTCAAATTTTTTAAAACCTGATTGACTTTTTGAACACCAATTTGATCGGCCCATGCAAGAGGGCCGAGCGGATAGTTGACGCCAAGTCGCATTGCTGTATCGGCTGCATCTGCATCACAAACCCCCTGATTTACGACGTCTGCAGCTTCGTTTGCCAGCATCGATACAGTTCGCATCACAACCATGCCAGCAACGTCATTCAAAACAGATACGGAATAGCCTGCCGCTTGAAATAATCCAATAGCTACTTCCTTCGTTTGTGAATCGGCTTGATGTGCGACGGTGATGGCGATTCGTGTTGCTTTTTCGTAATCGAGTGCAATGTCACATAGAACCAGTTCTTGAATACCTGTTGCGTGAGCTCGATGTGTAGCAGTGCGACCGTCTGTTTCGTATATGACGACACCATTTGCATGTGCGATTCGATCATCAGAAGCTTCACTATGAGTGAAGGGGACACCAGCAACTTCTAGCCGCTTACCCAAAGCAGTAACTACACGAGAATTTCCAAAAAGGGTGATGTCAGAAGGGCACTTGGCTTTATCTTCTGTGTGAGGTGTGGGCGGCGTTGAGTTATCTGCATAGTTGTAAAAACCACGCTTTGTTTTCTTGCCCAAGTGACCCGCTTCAACCAATTCTTGTTGAATCAGTGAGGGTAAGAATCTCTTGTCGTTGTAAAACGCACGCCAAACAGATTGTGTGACCGCAAAGTTAACGTCATGCCCAATCATGTCCATCAACTCAAATGGTCCCATTTTGAAACCACCAGTCTCACGCATGATGGCATCGAGTGTTGCGCTATCGGAGGCGCCTTCACTCAATAGACGTAAGCTTTCAGCATAAAAAGGACGTGCGACACGGTTCACGATGAAGCCAGGTGTTGACTTGGCATAAACAGGAGTCTTGCCCCAATCTTTTGCAGTTGCATGCAATATTGCAGCTAAATCTTTGGAGGTAGCTAAGCCTGAAATGATTTCAACCAACGCCATCAAGGGGGCTGGGTTGAAAAAGTGCATTCCAACCAAGCGAGCAGGATTTTTCAAACCAGCAGCGATTGATGTGACAGAAATGGAAGATGTATTTGTTGCAAAAATGCACGAGGCATCACACACTTCTTCCAATGAGTTAAACAACTTACGTTTGACGTCTAGGTTTTCAACAATCGCTTCAATTACAAGACCAACACGTGCCAAGTCAGCAACTGAAGATGCGGGTATCAAACGTTTTGCAGCAGCGTTTGCTGCTTCGGTTGTCATTTTTTCTTTGGCGGCTAGTTTGGAAAACTGAGCTTGAATGATCTCAATGGCTTGCGCAGCAGCGCCTTCACGAGCATCCAAAATCAGCACAAGATGCCCTGCGGCAGCAGCGACTTGTGCGATCCCGGCACCCATGGCACCAGCGCCGATTACACCAATAGGGGTGGTGGTTAGAAGAGCCTGAGAAGTCACGTTCATACCCCTGTGAATTTAGGTGCGCGTTTTTCCAAGAACGCAGAAACACCTTCTACATAGTCCGCGCTCTTGCCCAGTTCACGCATCAACATACCTTCGTAACTTAGATGCTCTTCAAAGGTGTGTGTGTGGGCTAATTGCATTGCTTGACGTGTGCGAAACAGCGCCTTTGTTGGCATGGTGGCAAGTCTCGTTGCCAGAGTCTCCACAGTTGCTGCGAAGGTGGCATCTTCGACCGCTTCCCAAATCATTCCCCAATCGGCAGCTTGTTGTGCAGGTAGTTTTTTACCTGTCAAGGCTAGACCCATGGCGCGTACTTGACCAATCCTTTGGGGGAGGTGCCAAGAGCAACCAGTGTCAGGGATCAAACCAATGTTGGTAAACGGCAGAACGAACGAGGCCGATTGCGTGGCCAGAACTATGTCACATGCCAACGCCAAGCTTGCCCCAGCGCCTGCTGCAATACCGTTGACCGCTGCAATCGTGGGCACGCGCAGTTGACTTAAACGCATCACCAAAGGTTTGTAATGGCGTTCGACCACATCTCCCAAATCTGGTGCAGCCTCACCGGGAGTAAAGCGCACCTCTGCGTCAGCCAAGTCTTGACCAGCACAAAACCCACGGCCTGCACCTGTGATCACCAACACTCGCGCTGCTGCGTTGGTTTGAATGCTGTCCAACGCATGACGCACTTCGGCGTGCATTTCTGCATTGAAGCTGTTCATCTTCTCGGGACGGTTAAGCGTGAGGCGTGCCACGCTATCACGCACGTCAAATTGAATCAGGCTGTAATTCATGGCAGCTGTTCTCGCTTAGACGTGGTAGCGGCGTTGCACCACGCGGAAACGGTTGGCCACAAAGGCTGAGTCGGCATACGACGCATTGGCCGATGGGTTGCCACCTGTGCCGTGGTAGTCAGAGAACGCAGACGATTGGTTCACAAAAACACCGCTGGTGAGGTTGATCGACAAGGCCACTTTGCCACGCCATGTTGCGTGCGTCATGGCGTTAATCACTTCTTGGTGTTTGGAATACAGGCCCACGGTCAACGCGCCATGCGTTTGCACAATGCGCTCTGACAGTGCAATGGCTGCCGCAGTGTCAGCGGCCTTGACGATGAAGCTGATGGGGCCAAAACGCTCTTCCATGTAAGCGCTTTCGTCAGCGGCATCGCAGGCCAACAACACGGGTGTACGCACATCGGCACCGGTGAATTCTGGGTTGCTTAGTTTGGTCGAGGCCAACACAACTTTGCCGAGCTTGCCGCTGTTGGCGAGGTCAATGCGGTCTGCTGTGGCGCTTGATTGAATCGCGCCCAACACTGCGCAGGCCACTTCGGGTTTGCTGAGAAATTTCTCGACTGACTTGGCTAAATCCGCACACACCTCGTCGTAGCTCTTGTGTCCTTCGTCCGTCTCAATGCCATTGGCCGGCACGATGATCGCTTGAGAGGTTGTGCACATCTGGCCCGAGTACAACGACAAGGTAAATGCCAAATTACCCAGCATGGCTTTGTAGGCATTGGTCGAGTCAATCACGATGTTGTTTACACCGGCCAGTTCGGCATACACCTGTGCTTGTTTGCTGTGGTCGATCAACCATTGGCCAAACACATTGCTGCCTGTGAAGTCGACCGACTTCACCAGTGGATGTGTGGCCAACTCTTGTGTAGTGCTGCGTTTGTCGGTCACGCACAGGGTGACCAAGTTGGGGTCAATGCCGTTCTCGCTCAAAACGGCGCGAATCGTGCGCACTGTGATGGCTGCTGGCAACACGGCATTGCTGTGCGGCTTGATGATCACGGCGTTGCCGGTGGAGAGCGCTGCAAACAAACCGGGGTAAGTGTTCCAAGTGGGGAAGGTACCGCAACCGACCACCAAGCCCACGCCACGACCCACGATTTCAAAATGCTTGGTCATCACCAGCGCTGGGTTTTTGCCTTGTGGCTTTTCCCATGTGCTTTCTGTGGGCACAAAGCTTTGCTCGCGCCATGCGTAAGCCACAGCTTCGAGGCCGCGGTCCTGTGCGTGTGGGGAGCCGGCTTGAAAAGCCATCATCCAGCCTTGGCCAGTGGTCATCATCACCGCGTGGCCCAACTCGAAGCTTTGTTTGTTCAAGCGATCCAAAATTTCTAAGCAAATTCCAGTGCGGCCTTGAGCGCCTAAAGCTTGCCAGCCTGCCATCGCAGTTTCGCCAGCTTTCAATAACGCTTCATGGTCACAAAGTGGGTACTTCACATCCAGTGCTAAACCGTAAGGTGATGTTTCGCCACCCACCCAGCCTGTTTGGCCGGGTTGGTTAAGCTCAAAATTTTTACCTAAATGTGAGTCGTAGGCAGCCTTGCCATCTGTGGCGGCTGTCTCACCGTAAACCTTCGGGCTTGGCATCTCGCTGTAGGGAGACCAGTAGCCGCGTGTTGCGATGGCATGGAGTGCCCCATTCAAAGTGGCGAGGTGTTTTTCAAATAATGGGTGAGACATGAAAGGTGCTCCGAAGGTCAGGTGAGTGTTTTAAAATGTTACAAAAATCTATCTGCGCAAATCAAAAATGTATCGCAATGAAATGTAAAAAAAGATCAGGGTTTTCCCCTGATCTGATTTTTATTTACATGCCTAGGTAGGCCGCGCGTACTTTTTCGTTCTTGATGAGGTCTTGGCCATTGCCCGCCAGGGTGATTTCGCCGGTTTCCAGTACATAGCCTCGGTCAGCAAGGGCTAGGGCGGCAAATGCGTTTTGTTCGGCCAAGATGATGGTCATGCCTTCACGCTTGAGTGCTTTGACCACATTGAACACTTCTTCCACAAGCAGCGGCGCTAGCCCCATCGAGGGCTCGTCTAGCAGCAAGAGTTTGGGGCGTCCCATTAGTGCGCGGCCAATTGCCAGCATTTGCTGTTGGCCACCCGAGAGCGTGCCTGCGGGTAGCTGGCGTTTTTCTTTCAGAATCGGGAACATGGTGTACACACGCTCCAGGTCTTGTGCCAGGTATTGCTTGGGCTGTGTGTAAGCCCCCAAACGCAAGTTGTCTTCAATCGAAAGTGGGCCAAACACTTGGCGGCCTTCTGGGCTGTGGCAAATGCCTCGGCGCATGCGTTGGTCAGAGCGCACGTTCGACACATCTTCACCATCAAACCAAACTTCGCCTGCGCCCATGGGCTGCACGCCAGACAGGGCACGCAAGAACGTGGTCTTGCCCGCGCCGTTAGCACCCACCAAGGCTACGGTTTCGCCACGACGCACTTCGAGGTTCAAACCTTTCAAGGCTTTGATGCGGCCGTAACTGCTTTCAAGTCCTGTCACCTTCAACAAAATGTCGCCTGATACCGGCTTGGCATGACGGTCCAGCGTGCCGCTGTTGTGGCTACCTAAACCGATGGAGTCGGGGGCCAAGCTGACCACCCGGTGGTACAGCTCGCGGAAATCTGCACGGGCTTGTTCGCCAAACACTGGGTCTTGGTTGTCTGAAAACTTGGTGTCGATTTCGTGCCAATCTTCGGCCGTCAAAATTTGACGGGCCAGCGGCATGGCCTCAGTTTCTTCTTTGGTGATGTGCGTCTTCAAGCGTCGGGTGTAGTCACGCAAGGATTGGGTGAGGTCCGCATACTCACCGTGCTTGGCTTTGGCGAATTTATCTTTGAGTTGGTTCAGGTGTTCTTTGGCCAGATGGTGGTCGTCTTCCAGTGCATCGATCATCGGTTGCACAGTGTCTGAGCGCAGGCGCATCAATCGAAAGAGGTGATCGTCCTCTTTCAAGTGATGTGCATGGTCAGCAAAGTTTTCGATGTAGTTGAAAACAGACTCAAAGAAAGCTGGATCAACTTTTTCGCCTTGGTCGATCTCGTCTGCCACGTGTTCGAGCGTGACAGCAATGCGCCAAAAGTTTTTGTGCTCGTCGGAAATGATGCGTAGTGCTTCCATGTCTTGGTCCTCAGGCGTGTGCGCCCAGATATGCCGCAATCACGTCGGGGTTCTTGCGCACTTCGGCGCAAGTGCCTTCGGTCAGCTTCTTACCGTAGTCCAGTACCAGGATGCGGTCGGACAGGTTCATCACCATCTTCATGTCGTGCTCCACCAGCACCACGGTGATGCCCGAGTCGGCCAGCTTGCGCACAAGTCGATCAATTTCAATGGTTTCTTTGGGGTTCAAGCCTGCAGCGGGTTCGTCCAAGAAAATAACGCGTGGCTTCATGGCCAAGGCACGTGCAATTTCAAGACGCTTGAGCACACCATACGACATCGCATCTGAGCGTGCATGGGTGTATTGCTCTAGCCCCACAAACTTCATCAGCTCTGCGGCTTCTTCGCACAGTTCGTTGTCTCGGCGACGCATGGATGGCCAGCGCATGGCGGCTTTGAACACATTGCGGTCAAGCCTCAAGTGCGCGCCCACCATCACGTTTTCGAGGGCGCTCATGTTCATGCAGATTTGCAAGTTTTGAAAAGTGCGTGCCACGCCACGTTCGGCCAGTTCGTTGGGTGACTTGCCTTGGATCAATTCGCCCTCTAAGCGAATTTCGCCCGCAGTGGGTTTGTACACGCCAGTGATGAGGTTGAACAATGTGGTCTTGCCTGCGCCATTTGGGCCAATGACCGAATACACAATGCCTGCGTCAATGTTGAACGACACATTTTGAACGGCCTTCACGCCGCCGAAATGGATGGAGAGATCTTTTACTTCTAGCAACGACATGCTCAATCTCCCTTGCCAAACTTAGCAGCCAAGGTGGGGACCAAGCCCTTGGGCAAAAATATCATGCACAGCATGAGAACAGAGCCAAATACCACGGTCTCCCAGCCTTCAAATGTGGCCAGCGCTTGGGGCAGGGCAGTCAGCAAAACAGCACCGACGATTGAGCCAAACACTGAGGCCATGCCACCTACCACCACCATCGTCACCAACTCAATCGAGTGGAAGAAGTCGGCAAAGTTCGGCGTGACAAAACCAATGTAGTGCGCGGTGATGCTGCCCATGATGCTGGCAAACACAGCCGACAACACAAAGATCGACACCTTGTAGCGCACGATGTTCACTCCCACCACTTGCGACGCCACCTCTGAGCCATGCAGCGCACGCAGTGCGCGGCCAAACGGCGAGTCGATGATGTTGAGCGAAGCCCACACGCTGATGACCAACAGTGTGGCCACCACCCAGTACCAATGCTTGTCGCTGCTGAGCTCAATGCCAAACAAGGCAAACGCGGGTACGGCCATACCGTCAGGCCCGCCTGTCCACTGGGCTTCGTTACGCAGCGCGATGTTGATGATGATGCCCAGCCCCAACGTGGCCATGGCCAAGTAGTTGCCTTTGAGCTTGAAGATGGGCTTGGCCACCACGCCTGCAATCACGGCGGTAGCGGCTGCACCTGCGGCCATGGCCAGCACTGGGTGAAAACCAAAGTGCGTGGGCAACACGGCCGATGCATAAGCACCAATGCCTAAAAAGCCTGCGTGTCCCAAACTGATTTGCCCCGCAAATCCAATGAGCAAATTGAGGCCAATCACGATGATGGCGTTGATGGCCATACGTATAGCCAAGTCCATGTAGTAACTGTTGGGCAGGATGAAAGGCAGCGCCAACAAAACAGCAATCACAAGGCTAAGGCCTAGATAAGCATTCTTGTGCATGGTTACACCCGGTCAGTCGATTTGCCGCCGAATAAACCTCGAGGCATGAAGAAAAGAATAAACAGAATCAGCACAAACGGCATTGCGTCTTTGTAGGCGGATGAAATGTAGCCCGCGCCCATGGCTTCCAAGATACCCACCAGCAAACCGCCCAGCACAGCGCCCAAACCATTGCCTAAACCGCCGACCACAGCCGCCACAAACCCTTTGAGGCCAAGCATGATGCCCACGTCATACGATGTCATCGTGATGGGGGTGACCAAGATGCCACCCACAGCACCTAAGCCTGCCGACATGGCAAAACTCAAGAACAGCACAAAGTTGGTGTTGATGCCCACTAACTCAGCAGCGGTGCGGTTGAACGATGTGGCCAACATGGCCTTGCCCGTGAGCGTTTTGCTGAAGAAGTACCAAAGCGACACCACCAGTAGCGATGTGACAGCTAATACCCACAAGCTTTGTGGCAACAAGGTCGCGCCCAAGATGTGAATTGGCTCATCGCCCGAAAACGCGGGCAAGCTGAAAGTGCCCTTACCCAACCAAACTTGAATCAAACCGCGAATCACCAGCGACGCGCCAATTGTGATGATGATCAATGACACCGTGTCAGCGCCCATAACGGGCTCGATGGCCACCTTCTCCATGAAGATTCCCACCAGTGCAGGAATGACGATGGCTAGCAACAAAGCGATGGGCAATGGCAAGCCCATTTGCGCAAAGAGCACCGCCAACATGCCACCCAGCATGATGAATTCGCCTTGCGCAAAGTTGATCACGTTGCTCGCGTTGTAGATGAGTGTGAAGCCCAGTGCGGCGAGGGCATAGGTTGCACCAACCGTAACGCCAGAAAACAAAAATTGTAAAAATTCTGAAAACATCACTGAACCCCTCTCAGAAACACGCAGTCATGAACGTTCACGAAAAGTATCTCTTCCATTGCGGGCGCCTCCATCTAATTTAAACAAGCCATAACGCAGCGTATTGCGCGTCTCTGTGATGGTTTGATTTGAGTTCAGTCAAATCAAACGGTCGTTAAAGTGTTACTTATTATCGAGTAAAAATTTATGGAAAGTATCGCTTTTGGATGAGCATGGTCACTTTCAAGGGTATGTACCTAAGTCTGGAATGGGTCTAAGCGCTTGTTCGTTTCACAAGTTAAAGTGTGCGGACCGGCGATTCTCAGCAAGAGTAGTATGAAATAAAAGATTAGAATAATATTTTCTATTAATTTCGTAATTATTTATAATAAAAAAATATTAATATTGACATTTTTATAGATCAGTGAATAAATAATCAAATGAAGCATTGCAAATGCAACGAGCGTAATATGCATCCGAGTTCAAAGACGAAACAGTTATCAATCGAGCTTTTGTTTTCTACAGCATTGTTTCTATTTGTTATGTCTGTTGCAAACAGTCACAACGTTGCCACGCCGCTGGCCTCTCTATTTAATTTTTCCAGCCGTGCAACGTTGCCCTAATTCGCAAGCCAATGCGACCGCTTTTCCCATGTATTTGCCCGCCGAGGTTGAAGCCAGCATTGCAGCCTTGTGGGTGTTCCCTATCAAGTCTTGCGCGGGTATTTCGGTGCAGCAAGCGGTACTCACCTCCACAGGGCTTGAACACGATCGTGCGTGGATGGTTGTGGATGCTGATGGATTAATGGTGACTCAGCGCGAACTGCCACGCATGGTGCTTGTAAAGCCGGAGTTTGTTGACTCGGATGCAGGTTTGGCTGAACTGGTGTTGCACGCCAATGGCATGGCGAATTTGCATTTGCCGTTGAACGCTGAGTTTTCAATCGAGGCTCATCCCATCAAAGTCCGCGTGTGGGATGACGATGTGCCCGCATTCGACATGGGTACAGAAACTAGCAAGTGGCTGACAGATTTTTTGGGTAGCAGCCTAGGCCCCTTGCGTTTGGTGCGCTTTGATCAAAACCACCATCGTCCCAGCAACGCCAAATGGACGCAAGGTCTAACTTCGCATAACCAGTTCAGCGATGGCTTTCCAGTGCTAGTGGCTAGCGATGCGTCGTTGGATGAACTCAATAACCGTTTGCAAGCTAAAGGTGAAGCGACGGTTGATATACGCCGTTTTCGTGCCAACATAGTCTTGGGTGATATACATTCACCCCAAAGCGGCGTGTACGGTCAAGTGACCAATTCGTACCCATTGAACGCTCACGACGAAGACCGCATTGGTATGCTGACCATTCATACGAACGCCGATGTAAATGGCGAATCTGCCCAGCTTGTGCCCGTCAAGCCCTGCCCACGTTGTCCTATTCCTAACATCGACCCCGACTTAGCCCAAAGTCACCCCTCCGTGAACGAAACCTTGCAAGCCTATCGTCAAGACCCGCGAGTGAATGGTGCGTTGACTTTTGGTATGAACTGTTTGCCCGTGTCGGGCATCGGTCAAGTGCTGCGAGTGGGCCAGCGTGTTAGCGCCAATTGGACGTTTTAAGTCGACGTGGTGATCGATAAATCAAATACTTACTTAAAGTTTTGCACCATCAAGCGTCTTTTTCCGTCAGGCTTTTCTTGCGTCCCTCGAGCGAATATGGCAATGTATTTTGATCCGATTCAAATACCGAGCGAGTGAATGCGCGGCTGAACCAATCAATAAAAATACGTCGCTCCAAAATTTAGAAATAGCCTCTTTGCGTAAGCGATGCGCCTCCAACTTGGCTTGAATCATGACATTGTCACAATCTAGTGGCTCATAGCTTTTGTGAGGTTTACGCATATCAGTTCTCCATTTAGTTAATCTGTGGAGGACTTTAGGTTTTCACTCGCTTGTGCGAAACACTACCTTGGGCAAATTGGTATTGCACAAATTGCAACAGCACTCTTTTGACATCGCCGATACGGATTTGAGCTTTGATGATTCAAGACTATTTGCAGGTCTCACTACAGCTCAGTTAACTGAATTACGCCAAATACTCTTTCCAGAAATCAAGGCATGCACGTATCTTTGGTAAACGATGCCGCTCTTGGAGCATGACTCCAAAAATAGGAATTGCTTCTTGTGCGAAATGTTTTTGCAAAAGGGGAACCAGTTGACCGCTCTGAACAAATGGCTTGGCGACAACATCCATGATTCGGGTAATGCCAACGCCATGAATTGCCATGCTGAGCAAGACTGCCGAATTGTCCGATCGAGCTTGTCCTTTGACTTGGTAGACCGATTTTTCATCTGAACGTTGCCAGTTGTTCATGATAGGTGCACGGCTGTTGGCGATCAATTTGTGTGCGTCTAAATCATCGGGAGCCTTTGGCGTTCCGTGCTTGTGAAGGTAACTCGGCGAGGCGTACAGAGAGCGGCTTGCAATGCCTATTTGCCGTGCAACCAACAGATCACTTTGTGCACTCCCCGTGCGAATAGCGATGTCAATGCCATCCCGGGCCATGTCTGCAATTCGATCGTCTGCCGCAATGTCAACGTGAATGTCTGGATGTTTTTCTCGCAATCCGACAAGGCTCGGTGCGATCAACGTTTGTGCGATGGATGGACTGACTCCCACTCGCACCCAACCACTTGGCCCATTGATTTTTCCTGTTAACTCGCTGCTTAACTCGTCTGCAGTTTCCAGGAGTCGCTTTCCATAGGACAGGAATGTGTCGCCTTCGTCTGTCAGGCTCAACCCATGGGTGGTCCGGTGTACCAATCGAACACCGCAAGCAGCTTCTAGCCTTGCAAGCGATCGTGTGACGTGACTCACGGGGACATCCTTTTCCCGTGCCGCTGCAGACAAGGTTCCAAGCTCTGCCACGCGGGTGAATAGTAGAAGGTCTTCTAGATGAAAGTTCATGTTTAGATTTTACTTGTTTTGCAAAAAACGTTAAACCCATTTGCATTTCTCCCTGTTTCCGCCTATTGCTTAATTCAATAAAGTTACATCCAGGACTTAAACAAGGAGCGGATCATGGAAATTTCAGATACCAGAGAAATAGCGACTGTAAGCAGTGCGCTGGCTACAAATCCTGTGGATCAAAGAAATAACGAAACACATGACGAGGGTTGGTTAGCCGATGTCTATCGGCACTCTTCAACAGTGCGCCAGGCCCAAAGAGCATCTCAACGCATGCTTGATCGACTCAAGCGGCATCAGGCCTCAAAAGTGAAGTCACAGTTTTAATCAATCAAATACAGGAGATTCCTATGCCAATACTTAACGTCAAAGTCAGTGGAACTGCATCTGCAGAACGCAGCCAAAAAATTGCCAATATGCTTTCAAAGCACACGCAGGAAATTTTGAATAAAAACCCAAAATTGATTTCAATTGCCATCAACTACATCGATCCATTGCATTGGATCGTTGGCGGAAAGACGCTTGCGGTACAAAAGAAATCGAGTGTCTATGTAGATATAAAAGTTACCGATGAAACCAATACCAAGTCTGAAAAATCTGAGTACATCAAGGCGGTGTTCACTGGCTTTGAGGACTTGCTTGGAGATTTGCATCATGAAAGCTACATCTATGTAGAGGATGTGCGAGCCTCTGCGTACGGGTATGGCGGACGGACGCAGGAGTATCGTTATCAGCATTCCTAAGCGCGCTCTAATTTGAAATTGGCTTCAACAGAATTTCAATTCGGGGCGCGCAAAAATCTCTCAAGCTGTTATCGAATGATCGCTGATAGTTGACTCTGTTCTTCCCAATCGGATGGGAAAGTATTTCGAGTCAGCCACTTCATCGTTAGCCACTCGGGTTGCGTTCCGTTAAGAATGCTGTCGATGAGGGTGGGCGACAACAAGGTCATCCTCAGTCGCTCATTCACCGTACTGGCCTCTAGGCCTTCTTTGATTGCGATTTCAGACCCGCTCGCAACGATCCCCTCATCAATCAGACGCGCCCAATAAAAGGCTCGGGCAAGCGCATGCAATAGTGCGCGATTGGTTGCAGGCTTTTTCAAACGATCTTCAATGACTTCGTCGCTCACTGGTATGGTGACCTTGCGTCCACCACGTTGTCTGAATTTGAGCGGCTTGAACGATGGCACGTCTATGACAGGAGATGCCAAATTCGAACCTTGCTGTGATCGATCATTCATGCAGTCTCCTCTGTCTGTGATTTGCTTGAATTCATGGCTTTCACAAAATCACCAAGCGCCTCATACCGCATAAGTACCTCGACCCCGCTTGGACTGACCACCACACGTTCGATGAGGCTGTGAACAATTTCAACCTTCATTGGCATAAAAAACTGGTCCCAAATCTCTGTCGTTTTGCGTAGCAACAAGACAACAGCCTGTGGCTCGTCAATCGATGGATTGATTTGCTGGATTTGTTCCCAGCAGGCATGCACCATCTGCTCGCTGCGCAGGTATTCCATCAATTTTTCTGTGACACCTGCTTCCAAGGTTTGCGCGGGATAGTTCCAGGATTGGGCAGCCTCGGCCCCCTGATGCATCTTCTTGTTGATCACGTAGTAACGGTAAACCTTGCCGCTTGGTTTTCGGGTGGCCATCGGGATGAGTAAGTCACCTTCCGTCGTGTAGGCCATGCCTCGCAGTAAGAAGTCATTGCGGTTTTTGCGATCCCATGTTTTTCGGCAACGCTGGCGACTGTCATCGGTGAGGATGGCTTGCACCCGCTCCCACGTGGCCTTGTCAATCAATCGCTCATGCTGTGCAGGGAAATTCTCACCCTTGTGCGAGATCTCTCCAATGTAGGTGCGGTTGTGCAGGATCTTGTAAATACTCTGCTTGCAGAATGCTCTGCTGCGCTTGGTTTGAATGCCACGGTCGCTCAGATCCCTGACGATCTTCGTCGTCGATTTCTCAGCAATGAATTGCTCAAAGATCTGCTGCACCAACTCAGCCTCTTGGGGCTCAATCTGCAGTGTTCGGTTGTCAACTCGGTAGCCCAGTGGTACGGAGCCTCCCATCCACATGCCTTTGCGCTTAGATGCGGCGATCTTGTCCCGGATACGCTCTCCCGTGACTTCACGCTCAAACTGTGCAAAAGACAGCAGTACATTGAGCATCAGTCGGCCCATGGAGGTGGCTGAGTTGATTTGCTGGGTGACCGAACTAAAACTGACCCCGTGCGCGTCAAACACTTCCACCATCTTGGCAAAGTCAGCCAGTGAACGGGAGAGTCGGTCAATCTTGTAGACCACCACGATGTCGATCAAGCCGAGCTGAATGTCGGCGATGAGGCGTTTGAGTCCAGGACGGTTCATGTTTCCGCCGGAAAAACCCGGGTCTTCATAGAAGTCCTGCACCAGCTCCCAGCCTTCTGTCTTTTGGCTGGCTACATAGGCGATACCCGCTTCGCGCTGAGCATCGATGGAGTTGAACGATTGATCCAGGCGTTCGTCGGAAGATACGCGGCAGTAGACGGCGCAGCGTTTGCGTTTGATGTCATTCATGTGTTGTTACCTTTATTGAGTCCAAAGAAGGCGGGGCCAGACCACTGGGTGCCAGTGATGTGCTTAGCCACAGATGAAAGTGAGGGGTACTTGTGCCCGTCCATTTCAAAACGGCCATCCGTGGTGACCGTGACTTGGTAGTCGCGGCCATCGAACTCGCGAATCAATACGGTGCCAGGAAGCAGAGCTGTGATGGGGCGGGTGCTGGTTTTGATCTTGGAGAGTCGCTCACCAAAGTCAGCCAGCAGGTTGCGCGTGTCGGGGTTAAGACCGCCAAACTTCATCTCCTGTAGCCGGTAGCTCAGGCGTGCCTCGAGTTGTCGGCGATTGGGATGTGGCGGGCGGATCTTGAAATGCTTATCCCACAGCGCCCAGAGCTCGGCAATGGGCATGGTTGAAAGATCCTTTAGTTGGGGGCCAATGGCGCTGGTTATTTCTAGATGGGAGGCAGGTGAGGCAGCAGACGTCATTTACGAACTCCTTGATTTGTTGACGGGTTCGTATTGACGCTCTGCTCGGCATGGAAGTCGAGAAACTCGTCTCTGTCAGTGGCATAAATCTGACTCATTGAGGCTTGTGTCAGATCGTCTTTGGTCATCACGACTGCGTGTGCAACCAGCTTGGCAACTTCGGCCAGGCCAAGGTATTTGCTGTGCTCTTGCTTTGCCTCATTGCGGGGACGATGAACGATGACAGCAGGGGGCGGTTCAGGTGTTTGCATTGAAGGGTTGGGTTCAGAAAAAACTTGCCTGAAATCGTAGGTCCAGACCCTGTTACACGTAACTCCAGGTGACGGGAACTGTGGCGACATTGGGCCTTGAAAAGCCCGTAAACAGGCCCAATGAGCTCTAAATGGTCGCAATCAAGCGGGTTTTGAAGAGGGTTTTGACAGATTTTTCAAATACTGTATATTTATCCAGCAAATCACCAATTCCGACATCAATTCGCAGCCTTTTGGGCTCGCGGGTCGGGGTTGGTTTCCCTCATAAAAACAAGAAGGAGACAACGTGAGCAAGCCACAGACATATGCAGACATCGTGCTTTATTTGCCCGTTGACGACACGCTCAAAACATTCATTGGTCGCCATGAGCTACCCCTGCCTGAGGGGTGGTCTTGGCAGGACAATACCCATACATCACGCAAGCTGATCAAGCTCATTCAGAGCTATGCCAATACGGTCAAACGAGATCGCATCATTGCGGGCTTGCATGCGAGTTCGACACTGGCTCACCCCTTGGGCAAACAAGCCATGTTTCAGGCCACGCATGCCAAACCCAATGAACTGGTGGGGTTGATTGCCTGTAAGAACGATTTGCATCGATCGTTCTGGTTGTACGTCAATCATCCCGACTTGTTTGAAGCGGCTGCCGAGATTGAGTATTTGGATCAGCACAGCCAGCAAGCGCAACAGCACGACCTAGGGCTACGCCGAGAGGTCAAGCGCGATGAGATTTCGATTGCTAATTTCTGTGAGGCCATCAAGCTTTTTTACCAGCGTGAGCTAGGGTGTGGTGAAGTGTGTGTGGTCAACGTGTTGGACCGATCGCAAGGTACGCAACTCATTACGATCCACGCCAAGGATCTTGCAACGGCTCGACTTGAATTTGAAGGGTCACAGTTGCAGCGCCGTGTCGGAAGTCCCAATATCCACATGGTGTTGGAGTATTCGCAGGTCACAGGTGTTGCAAGAACAATCATCAGGGGCGGGGCCAAATACCACGCGATGTTGTGTGAGGCCTTCGCCACCCATATGTTGGGGATGGCTGCTGAAGCTCAGCGCATACAGCGCCCTGTGCTTGATCTGTCCAAACTCAGACTGGGGTTGCAGATTCCCCAGGCGTTTGACGATGGGTTTGTGGGGCTTCAGGTCAAGAGCCTGCACTTGCTAAGCCCTTGTGAGCGTTTGAAGCTCGAGTGCACAGCCAGCGGTTCAACCGATCGGCAATGCGTGACGGATTTGATTGGTGCGTACTTCCAAAATGAAAACCCTTTGAGCCGTGGCTGGGAAATTCACGCTGCTACGCTCAACCTGTACATGGCTCCTGCGCAGGGTAGAGCCAGAAGTCCACTGGTGAGTGTTGAAGTAACCAGCAAAGGGCGCTTGAACCTGCACAAGTTCGATGAGAAGCTACGCACCCAACTCGAAGGCTATCTTATTCATCTAGAGATCCTTGAGCCCAAGGATGCACTGGAATATCAAGCCAGCGATGCAACGGCCAGCGGACGTCCTATGAGTCTTTTTGAGTGAGGGGAGTGGTCATGTCTGCTAACAAGAAAGCACTGACTTTGGCTGGATTGCTCATGACTCGTGGAGGGTATTCGTATGAACGCTCGATTCCCAAAGGTCAGGTCTCTGGGCTGAAGTTATTGAGTGAACTCAAAGCTATCGTGCCTGGTGCGCTTGATTCGCGCTATGCCAGTTGTTCATTTTGTGGATTGCATCGTGGACCAGTGTTTCGTTATGACGGGGAGATGCATGTCCAGTGCCCTGACTGTGGCCCCTACAAAGTTGACTTATCAGAGCAAAGAAACTGGTCGCTAGACATCGACTGGATGATCAGAAAACTACGCGCTGCATTAAACATTGCAGCGCACATCGCAATTCACAAGCTCTATGAGGGCGTGTGGCAAATCGGGGTGTACAAGAAGCGTGCAGTGATCTTGGCAGAGCGTATTGAGCTTGTCATTGCAAATGCCTTGAATCTGTTTCACGGAAAAACTCCTCGACCTGATAGTTGGGTGATCACGCCAAAGCCATTAGGCCGAACGTCATCGGACCCGCTCTCCGGTACTGCGACTTGGTGGCATCTTGAAGATCGCTTTGCTATCCATGGCAATGGACTTCGATTTGTAGGCGAGGAGGTGGATGTGATTGAGGCGGGGGTTGAGCCTCGATCTTCCGCAATGCATGGGCCATTCTCTGAGACCTTTGAATGGGTTCATATTCCGGATTGGTCTAAAGATCCCATTCGGTTGACTACAGCACAGGCAGCAGTTTTTGGAGTTCTCTGGCGGTATCGAGGGCAACCTCAGTCAGCCGAGACCATCATGAGTAAGGCGTATCTGTCTAGCGACAAGTTGATCGATGTATTCAAAATCAAGGCGACCAATAGAGGTGACCCAACGTATGAAGGTCCCATGCATGCCTATGAAACACTTGTTGTTCGAAATCGCCGACTAGGCTTGTATTCGTTAAGACCAGTTTCGTACCCTGAGTCGCTTTAGTGCTTGATAGTGCGTTGACGGTTTTTTACTGTTTCTTCAAATGACTATCGCCCCAAGTCTCACATGCGTTCTCAGCTTTGACAACGGGATAGCTGTCCATGCGTGTGAGTTTTTGCATTAATGGCGAAGCTAGAAAGTACTTGTGCCCACAGCGCAGACCCGTAGGTGAAGTTGCGGACGGCATTACATGCACACACGAATCACACCTTGGACTAGGCTGGCTAAGTGATTCGGTTTGAGGCATAGTGAGACTATGCGTTTAACAAACTCACAGTCATTGAGGCAACTAATAGTAAAGCCATTGACCAGTTGAAGATGTGACGATATAAGGTCACCTCGAAGTAATGGCGCATACGAGCACCCATCAACACCCAAACACTAATGCTAGGAAAGTTAATCAAGCTAAAAAGTACAGACGTGATTGCAATTAGAAAAACGTCAGCATCCTTGGGTAAGTAGTTGCTGAAGTACCCAAGAGCCATTACCCATGCTTTGGGATTGACCCATTGAAACGCAGCAGCGCCCAAAAAACTAAGGGGGTTTGCGCCAATCGCCTGTATGTTTTGAGATTCTGGAGGGCCGCTTTTTGCTATTCCCCACGCAAGATAAATCATGTACGCAAAGCCGACGATTTTCATCACGGTATAAACGACTGGAATCTGTGTGAAAAGTTCACCAAGACCTAGCCCCACAGCTAGGAGCATCACAAAATGACCGCATGAAATACCAAGCATGTGAGGCAACGTTGGCCGTATACCGTGGTTTACACCTGATGCAAGCAACATCATGTTGTTAGGGCCGGGTGTGACAGATGTAACAAACGCGAACAGCGCCATTGATGTCCAAAGTTCGGCAGATATCAACAATGGCAATTGCATATGTTTTAGTCTCTATGCGGCAACAGTTGCCTCAATGGCGCATGTTGGCGCAAAGTTGGTAAACGCCAGTTCTTAAGTCTCGTAAGTGGTCAAGATAAGCACGGCTGCTTCTTGCCGCAAAGGAATCAATGCCTGATACGCATCCGACTTGTACCAACCATCGGCATCCGCTAATGATGCAAAACGAATCACAACAATATCGGCATGCGGACATTCGCCAGACAACGACCTCGCTTGATGACCGCGAAATACAAGTTCAGCGTTCCAAGGCGCGAGCGTGGCAGGCACTTTGCTACGGTATTCGGCCCACAAGGTTTCATCCTTGACAGTGATTTGACCCACCACATAAGCGTTCAACATGGAAACTCCTTAAATCGTCATGGGTTAATTTTATTAAATTGAGCACTATGGTATGCGCTTAAGGTAAAGGTACGTTTAGGTGTCTTGTTTTGCAGCTTGCTCTAATGCTTTGCCCATACGGTCAAAATATTGGGTGGCAGCTTTAGTAGGAGACAAGTATTTTGTACGGCGATTCGTGCCTTCAAACACTTGTGCAATCAAGCCTGCTTCTCGCAATGCATCCATCTTGCGGTGCAGGGTAGCGGGTGATGCAATCGCGCTCAGCTCCATTGCGTTAGTAACTGTTAGCGGCGTACCTTTTGCGTGGGCAAGGGCTATGGTTTCTAGCAGACGCAGAGCAAGCAAATCCACATCTGCGTCACTACCCGCACCAGCCACTGCTTGTGTGAGATTGAGAAAGCGCAGATAAATTTGCGTATTGCTCTTGGTAGGCATTGACTAATGATAGCTAGTTGATAAATGTGCCGCGACAAATATTTGGCCGCTAAGTTGGGCAAATTCACGGCAAACAATTGCCGCTTTTGAGATAAGTTAGTACTTAATAAAGCTATTTCTTCAAAGGCATCATTTTTGCTTGATTGATAACAATTAAGCAGGAGTTGCCACCATGTCCATCAGTAGCGTAGTTAGCCAACGTCAAAATCCATATGCATTAGCTCAACTAGGGGCTGGTCAAGCGAGTGCCACAGCGGCTAACACGAAGTCTGTGGAGGCAATGAGTACCGCCGCAACGACCAACAGCCCTGAAACAGTGAATTTGCAGACAGATGCCAAGAGCATCATGGCCAAGTACGACCTGACAAACATAACCTACAGCGATATGAATAAGCTAGGTCGAGAGCTTGTAGCAGCAGGGGCCTTGCCTGAGAACAAATTACTGGACTTTATTCCGATTGATTTATCGAGATTCAAGGCGGATGGAACGATTGGCGAACCCACCAATAAGCCAGTCAACATGATCGCCAATCAAGAGCTAATCATTGAAAACGAGCGCCGATTTGGCAAAGGCGCTGATTACTCAACAGTGGTGCTGAATATCTACAAGAACTTTCAAGCACTGCATGACCAAGTCGTAGCTTAAGGAGTAGAAGGTATGTCCATCAGCAGCGTAAACAGTTCAGTTCAAAACCAATATCCACAGATTAGTTCGCCATCTGCAAACAAAACAGCAGATGTAGAGGCGGCTACTGCGACAAGTAAATCAACAAGCACAGCAGCTGCAAGCGATACGGTGACTATCTCAGCGGCTGGTCAGGCAATGGCTAATGCAGCCACTGGTTTTACAACAATGCTGCAACCCTTTGATGCTGGACGAGCTTTAACGGCAGATGACAAGGCATTGATTGGCTACCCCAACCCCAGCAACCCTTACGTTACGAGCATGGCTGCAACGATTAGTGAGCTGCGTGAAAAAGGCGTAATACAAGGAAAAATGACTAGTGAGTACTACGAACTCGATGATGGAACACAAGCCAGTATTTTTGATGGGATGCCACAAGATGCTCAGTCACAAGTTGATATGGCGCCATTAAAAAATCGCATGATGGCAAAGTTTGCTGAGTATAAAAACGGTACAGCAGACGAGGTAACAAAACTTGCTAATGACAAGTTTTTGTTGAGCCTCGGGCGTGATTCACAAGGCATATCCAGCACCAAAGCTAAAGCGATGATGCGTGATTACACGGTTTGATAAAGGCCGATAC
>JACCDN011119565.1_pt1 | contig 36729 bp, 37 predicted proteins | sample 7441691 | NCBI WGS metagenome assembly JACCDN01 (sample SAMN15323439, study PRJNA562643) | freshwater metagenome | isolation source: river surface water | place: USA:Blue River Watershed | collected 2017-08-16
GCGGTTCAAATCGCAGAAAAAAGACCAAAAAAATCCAAGAAAATTGAACGAAAAATTTACAAGAATCTTAAATCAGATTTTTGTAGGGAAAAATTTCTAGAAAGTTGGATTTGCGACGGGCTCATAAAAGATAATTAGAAAAAAATAATTGGCAAGCTTATCCCATTTCCAGCAAATAATCTGGGGACAAAATACTTATTTCAGACTAAAAAGTAATTAGAATATCTTGTGTGCACCTTAGAGATGTAAGGCTTTAGATAACGTGGCTCCCCATGCTGGACAAATTTAGAACCAATATGAAAGAGATAGTTCAGGTGGCTAAGCGTGCTGAATATTGCGTTGGATTGAATTTGACTGCCTTATGAAATGTGAATTGTGGTTCAGGATTTTTGCTAAGGCAGTTAAGAATAAATTTTTCGAATAAAAAAGATGCTTAATAAGCAATATCTCTCTACAATAAGCCGAAATATTAATCTGAAATTTAACAAAAAAATCAGCAATAATGCATAACCTTACTTCAATTCTGAAAGATTCTAACTACTCAGTAAGTCTATTTACCAAGAAAGAGATAGAGGATTTTGAAAGTACTATTTTTGAAAAGGCTGGTAAGCCTTATGTTAACTGCCTAATTAGAGAAAGAGAAATCCAGTTAAAGCCAGAAGAAGTGGTAAGGCAGTTATATTTAAATAAGCTGTTGAAGGATTATGGTTACCCTAAAAAATCAATAAAATTAGAACACTCTATCAGATTTGGCCGAGATACAAGTAAACTAGCGGATATTATTATTTTTGATAAAGACCGTCCAACAGTTGAATACATTATTGTTGAGATCAAAAAACCTAAATTAAAAGATGGTAAGGAGCAGCTAAAGTCATATTGCAATGCAACCGGTGCGCCAATTGCAATTTGGACTAACGGTGAGCAGATATCGCATTATAACCGCAAAGATCCCAATTACTTTGAAGATATAACTGATATTCCAAGATTTGATCAATCTTTAGAAGATATTCTAACAGAAAGATACACTTGGAAAGACTTGGTAATGAAGGATAAAGTAATTACCGAAGGCAAATCACTTAAAACCATCATTCTTGAAATGGAGGATGAGGTTTTGGCAAATGCTGGTGTTGATGTGTTTGAAGAGCTGTTCAAGTTAATTTTTGCTAAGCTTTACGACGAAAGTAAAAGTAAGCCAGATAAGCAAGTTTTAGAAAGGTTGGCAAAGAGAGAGCTGGGCGATACTTTATACTCAGATTTTCCAAGATTTAAAGAATGGCTGGCAAAATTCGATGACAGCGATTTCAGGGTTTTAGATTTTAGAAATAAAGGGCAGTCAGCAGGAGAATTAAAAACCAAAATTCAAAAAATATTCGATGAGGCCAAGACCAAATGGCAAGGCGTTTTCTCATCAGATAGTAAAATTCAATTATCACCTTCCCATCTTTCAGTTTGTGTTTCTTCTCTTCATGACATCAAGCTTTTTAATTCCAATCTACAAGTTATTGATGAAGCCTTTGAATATTTGGTTAACAAATCCTCTAAAGGAGAAAAAGGTCAATATTTCACGCCTCGCCATGTAATTGATATGTGCGTTAAAATGCTTAACCCAAAGCGTGGGGAATATATGATTGACACGGCTTCGGGTTCTTGCGGTTTTCCAGTCCACACAATTTTTCATCTAACAGGTCAGCTATTTCAAAATGCAGACATTCCAGAGCATGAAAAAGAAAATGTTTTAAAAATATTTGGAATAGATTTTGACGAAAGAGCGGTAAGGGTTGCCAGAACTCTAAATTTGATTGCAGGAGACGGGGAGACCAATGTCTTATATTTAAATAGTCTTGATTATAAAAGATGGTCAGAAATGACAACTGATCCGAAGTGGCGTGATACTTATGGTAAAGGATTGGAAAGAATGCGCCAATTATCGCCTTTTGTTAAAGAGGAAAAAAATTTAGAAGAAAAAGATAAAAATAATCAAAAATTTAATTTTGATATTTTGATGGCAAACCCTCCTTTTGCTGGTGACATCAAAGAATCATCAATAATTCACAATTATGATTTAGGCTATTCAGGTAAGAAGACAAAAAGCAAAGTAAGCAGAGATGTGTTGTTCATTGAGAGGAATTTAGACTTTGTTAAAGCTGGTGGCAGATTGGCGTTAGTTTTGCCTCAAGGAAGATTCAACAACTCATCAGATAAAGAAATTAGGGAATATGTTGCAAACAAAGCCAGAATATTGGCGGTTGTTGGTTTAAATGTTAATACCTTCAAGCCTCACACAGGAACCAAAACCAGCGTGTTATTCTTACAAAAATGGGATGATAAGCTTTGCCCAAAAGTTGATGATTACCCAATATTTTTTGCTACAAGTGAGAAGTCAGGCAAAGACAACTCAGGTGATTATGTTTTTATCAAAAATGAAGATGGATCTAAAAAAATTGATCAATTTGGTCATTTTATCATAAATCACGATTTGCACAATCATGCAGGCGAGCTAGAGAATGGGGTTGCAGAGGCTTTTATTGAGTTCGCCAAATCACAAAAATTAAGTTTTATCACCAACTAAAAACCAACCAATATGAACAGAGAATTAAAAGAATCAGAATTTTTATTATACAGCTCAGATAATGGAGATGTTAAAATTGAGGTATTTTTAAAAGATGAAACAGTTTGGCTTACGCTAAATAAAGTTGCCGAATTATTTGAAACTACCAAACAAAATATCAGCTATCACTTCCAAAATGTTTTTGAGAGTGGGGAGTTAGATAAAAAGGCAACTGTCAAAGAAATTTTGACAGTTCAAAAAGAAGGAAACAGAGAAGTTTCACGAGAGCTAGAATTTTACAGTCTGGATGCCATCATTGCTGTTGGTTATAGAGTTAATTCTAAAAGAGCGACAAATTTTAGAATTTGGGCAACCAAAACCTTGCGAGAATATATCATTAAAGGCTTTGTATTAGATGAGGACCGCCTCAAGCAAGGTGAAAAAGCCTTTGGTAAAGACTATTTTAAAGAATTACTTGAAAGAATTCGCTCAATTAGGGCAAGCGAGCGCAGAATTTACCAGCAAATCACCGATATTTTTGCGGAAATTTGTGAAGATTATGACAAAACCGCAGAAATTACCAAAAATTTCTATGCCATGGTGCAAAACAAATTCCATTTCGCAATCACGGGGCAAACCGCCGCTGAAATTATCCATAGTAAAGCAGATAGAAAGTTGCCTTACATGGGTTTAACAACTTTTAAAAACTCACCAAATGGCAGGGTTTTATCATCGGATGTCACAATTGCCAAAAACTACTTAGAGGAAAAAGAAATAAAGAAGCTAGAGCGCACAATATCGGGTTTTTTTGATTATCTTGAAAATGTTATTGAAAACAGAATCGTCCTAAAAATGGAGGATATGGTGGTGGCGGTTGATAAATTTTTAAGCTTCAATGAGTTCAAAATATTAGATGGGAAAGGAAAAATAAAGAAAGAAAAAGCTGATAAAAAAGCCTTAGAAGAATATAAGGAATTTAACAAAACGCAAAAATTAGAGTCAGATTTTGACAAGATGACCAAGGAGATCTTGAAGGGCAATAAAAAGTGGGGGAAGTGATATGCAGTATTCGGTTGTTCCATATAGCGAGGTAAATAATAAACAAAACATACTAAGAATTGATGCAGAGTTCTATAAACCATTTTTTATCGAAATAAATAAAACCGTAAAATCCAATCCATATAAGGAATTTGAGAAATTTATAGATTTACTGACTGATTATCATGCCAATGGTGGTTATGAAACATTAAAAAGTCATGTTGAGCTAAAAGATGAAATTGATGATGTGTTGATGGTTAGGACTGTTAATTTGGAAAATGACGATTTTAGTAATAACAAATATATTTCATTAGACGCATATAACTTTCTTAAAAAAACTAAATTATTTGGTGGTGAGTTAATAATTAATAAGATTGGCAGTCCGGGTAGAACATATTTAATGCCAACGTTGCAAACTCGTGCATCTTTAGGTATGAACCAGTTTTTAGTAAGGTTGAAGGATAATGATTATTCATGCCTTTTATATGTCTATTTTAACTCCAAATATGGCAAAAACATAATAGAGCAGAGAATTACTGGCGCAGTTCCTTTGAGTATTGATAAGGTTTCAATAAAAAAGCTTTTAGTTCCTGATTTTAGTAAGGAATTTGCCATTAAGATTAAAAAACTCTTTGATCAAAAATCTATACTTGAAGAATCTTCAAAATCCCTATACGCAGAAGCGGAAAACCTACTTTTAGAAGAATTAGGCTTAAAAGATTGGAAGCCAAAACATCAATTATCCTATGTCAAAAATTATTCTGACACGCAGCAAGCAGAAAGGTTTGATGCCGAATATTTTCAACCGCAATATGATGCGATAATTGAGAGGATTAAGAATTATAAAAATGGCTTTGATTTTGCCAAAAAAATAATCTCTCTAAATAATAAAAATTATCAGCCAATAGGTGATAAAGATTATAGATATATTGAGCTATCCAACATATCCCAAAATGGCGAAATCAATGGTTTTATCGAATCAAAAGGCGAAGAGTTGCCTTCTAGAGCAAGGAGAAAAGTAAAAAAAGGAGATCTAATTTTGTCCTCAATTGAAGGCTCCCTTGATAGCATTTCTATGATTACTGATAATTATGAAAACATGCTTTGTTCAACGGGGTTTTTTGTTGCTAATTCAAAAAATATCAACGCAGAAACCGCACTAATATTCTTTAAATCTAAAGTTGGTCAACTTCAATTAAAAAAAGGATGTAGTGGCACAATTCTAACTGCCATTGGTTCGGATGAATTCAATAAAATTCTGATACCTACAATAGAGCAAAAAGTTCAAGATGAAATAAGGGAGAAAATAAGCAAAATGTATTTGTTTAAATCTCAATCCAAATCCCTGCTAGAAATAGCCAAAAAAGCCGTAGAAATGGCAATTGAAAGCAATGAAGAAAAAGCTACTAAGTGGATAGACCAAGAATTAGAAAAACTGGGGGTGCAGCTAAGTAGCGATTAAATGATAAAACCTAAAGATGTAACAAAAAACCAACCTCAATATTTTTCAGACCACTTCAAAATAGACAAAGCCAGACTTAAGGAACTTGGCGTTTTTGACCCAATATTAGATTCAGATTCAAGGCTTTTTGTTGAACCTTCCTTGTTGCAATATAGCTCTTCTGAAACTTTCCAAGATGCTTACAAAGCCTATCATGAAAAGTTTGGTAAAATTTATAAGGCTTTATCGCTTTGTGAAAATAAGGGTGATTTACATTGGAATATTGCAAAAAACTTAGTTGATTTTCCAGAATATAAATCCACCTGCATTGGCTATGGCAATTCAATTGATGGCAGGGGTTCGGCAGATGAATTTAACGGCATAATATTGGAGTCTTTATATTCAGTGATTCATAAGCTGAAAGATAATCCAGATTTGTTGCCTTTTGCACCTTATCTTGAAAAGGGCATAGGTGGCGACAGAATAAGTGATATGCTGCAAAACATCATTGATGAGTATATTTGCGACTATACAGCAAGCATAATGCAAGAATTGGGCTTAAATGGTGATTGCCGTCATTTATCTAAAAATCTTCAAAAGCAATACAGCCTATTAAAAAATCCTTACTCAAAAAGTGTCATAAAATTACTGCCAAGAGATATTTTAAGAGACATTACAATTTCAGATAAAGCAGGCGATATTTCAGACGAAATAATTTCTCAAAATTGGGAAATTAGGAGCATGGTAGATAAAAATATTGGCAATGCTTTCTTTGAGGCTAGTAAGGAAAAAAGGAAATCAAGAATTTTTGATGAGCTGTTTGCAGACCCAGAAATATTTGTAAAAATTTTACAAGAGATCAAAGATTACGATGTTAAAAACTATAATTTAGACAACGACAAAAAAGGAGTTTGGAGATGGTTAGAAGATGCAAAAAATCTTACTTCAAGCACTAATTTATTTAGCCAAAATAATGTTAATGACGGCAATAAATCTCTAATTGATAGAGTCGAATCAATCATCACCAATTTCAAGCTAGCTACAGAAGAAAAAGGGTTTTGGAGCTGTTTTTGGACAAATGCGGAGGTTGGTTATTTTGAGCATGTTCACGAGTCATATTCTCAACTAATATTATCTTTTCTTTGTAATTGCTCAATTGGGTTGGAAGGTTTGGAAATTAAGAAATTTTACGATAATAACCAACTAATAACCAAGTTTAGTTTAAATGACAAAAACCTGTTTCTTTATGTTAAGCATAGCGACAACAAGCAGTTAAAATCTGGATATGAAAAGATTTTAGAAAAAGCCAAAGAATCAAAATCAGACCAATATTTATGTTTGATAGTAAATTTTGCAGAAGATAAGCCGCAACAGCTTAAATCAATAAAAACGATAGAAAATGAGCAATTTTGTAAAATTCATCTTGTTGATGCGATAATTCAAGAAACCAGCGAAAATGTGCCAGCAATTAGATTTGATGGTTTAGATATATCAAAACTTTATAAAGCATATCATAAGGCGAGCAAAGGCGGCAAAGAAAGGCACAAAGAGACGGAAGCCATCAAGAACAATATAATCAAGCCAATGTTTGCAAATCGTGAATTAATAAAAGGCGGCAGCGTTCAACATAGAGCAAATAAAATATGGGCAATAACCACAGAAGTTTTTTCTGAAAAAGATGATGATGACCAGCCTTACAACCAAGATCAAATCAATGGCAGAATATCCAATTTTGCTAATAAATATAAGCTTGATGTATCTACATTGAAAGAATCAGCCCTTTATTTTCAAAGTGATGATAAAAGCGAAACTATTTATAAATGGTGCAGAAATTTTAACAGATCAAAAAGTGACTAAGCTAGCTCAGCCAATGTTTGTGCTAGCTAGAATCTACCTATCCCCATCCTCATAAATCATAGTTTCCAGCATAATATTAATTTTATGTTGGAAAGTGTCAGATTTAACAAAATCAATCCAAAACCTATATAGAGACGAAATCTCGCAAGACGAGGCAGAAATTGCCAAAGGTAATCTTGTGGGCTTTTTTCGTGCTTTGCAGAAGATAGAGGAAGGGCAAAACCAGCGTAAGATCAATATTACTCAGAATGTAAATAATGAAGTAATAAAATCTTATGAAAATCACAGAAGTTCAAATTGAGCTAATAAAGCCATTTAATGGTTTGGTTGGTTTTGCCAGCTTGGTCATTGATGACAATTTTTACCTTTCAAGCATAGCGATTCACAAAAAGCTGAATGCAGATGGCTATCGCTTAACTTATCCAAATAAAGGGCAGTTCACGATTTTTCACCCAATAAATAAACAAAGCAGCTCGCAGGTTGAGTCAGCAGTTTTTGGAAAGCTAAAAGATGTAATGAATAAGGTAAAAAGAGATGTTCAAGAAATACAATCCTAAGCCTATTCATAGCTACAAATCCTATAAAATATCTGATCTTTGCAGAATTTATAAGGCTCAAGATTTGCACCCTCAAACCATTAGAAAATGGATAAAACAGGAGGGTTTGCAGGCATTCTTACATGAGGGAGATTTTTATATTCATGGCGCGGTTTTCAAAGCATTTCTGACTAATCGTAATCAGCAGCATAAGGAAAAGAATCAGTTAGAATTTAATCAATTTAGGTGCGGCAAATGCAAATCTAAACAACCACCTCTTGATAACATTATAAGTAAGTTAACGACAGGATTTAATGACAGCATAAAGGCTTTTGGGGTTTGTCGGAAGTGTGGAGACGATAGATTAAAGCGCCCTTATAAACGCTCAGAATTGGCTAAAATTAAAGAAATTTTTCAAATCAAGTTAGACGAAGTGTCGACATTATATAATTGTTCAAACGGCACTAACAAGACTAACATAAATGATGATCAAATATTGGGTTGTGGTGAGTCATTAAAAAACCACTCCCATGATGTAAAAAATATCCCACCCCCACCTCCCGAAAATGAGACTATGCAATTAACCCTTTTTGATTTTTTAAACTAAATATGACCAACACAAAATATAACGAAGCCAACGAAATTGTTAAATATCAATTTTTAAAAGAGTTGAAAAATTCTGGAATTAAAGATGGCGATCCAAAAAGCGAAAAAACCGTTCTGCAATATATGAATGCAATTCACGAGCTTGAAATTGCCACCAACTTTCAAGATTTTAAAAAATATGACTCAGAATTTGCTCTAGAGTTCAAAAGCCATTTGGAAAATAAGAAAAATCAGAGAACCAATAAGAAGATTTCCAAATCTCTTTATGTTCACTACCTGAAATTTGTTAAAGAATTTTTTGAATGGCTAAAAGTGGAAAATAAGGAGTATTCAAAAATCACTCAAAAAGATATTAATTGCCTTAAAACCAACAAAAATGATCAAAACACCGCTCTTGCAACCGCTCATCAACCATCTCACCCAATAAATGTAATTCTGGCAGTAATTCGCAACATGCCAGCAACAACACTTTTAGAGATAAGAAATAAGGCGATGATAAGTTTATGCTTACTCACAACCCCTAGAATTTCAGCATTAAAAACCGCCAGAATTAGCAGTATTAGATATTTTGAAGAGTATGAGGCGTGGGCTTTTGACCAGCACCCAAGGCTTGTTGATACCAAATATAAACGACATATCACTTCTTTTTTCATAGGGCAGTCTCAAGACATTGTCGATAATGTTTTAAGATGGTGGAATTTGCTAAAAGAAGAAGGCTTCAAAGGCGATGATTACTTATTTCCAAGAATAGACTCAAGTTTTGACAGTGAGGGAAAATCAATTTGCGAGCTAACAAATAATATTCTTGGCTCATCCTCTTGGATTGGCTCAAGCGTGTTTAGAAAAGCTTTTAAAGAATATGATATAGATTTTTACAGGGTTCATTCTTTCAGACATTCAATTGAAAGGGTGATGGAAAAAGAACCTTATGCAACGCAACTTTTGATAGCATTGGCAGAAAATGACGGACATAAAAACCAAATGGCAACGCTAGTAAAAAGCTATGGTGGTAATTATATGATTGAGAGGTCAAAGCTAATGAAGGGGTTCAAATTGGAATAATTTGGTTTATAGTTCTTAAAAATTCTAAAAAAATGTAATGAGTTATGACAAGTCGTAAAGTAGACGGAAATAAGGTGGTTGATAATTTAGTAAGTGCTGCTTCTGCGTTAGATCCGACAGGCGCAAGCGGATTTATTCTCGGTTCAATAAAATTCATACTAAGCATTAGAGATAGAGTCTATATTTCCAAATTTGAAAAGTTTTGGTCGGCATTTGAAGAAAGCAAAATTGAAGTAGATGAGTTTATCAGAAAAACCGAGGAGCAAAAAGATTGGCAAAAGGTTGGTGAGAATTTCTTATTAGTTATGGATAGTTTTTCTGCTTTTGATAAGTGCTATTATTATGGGAAGTTATGGGTTGGTTGGTTAGGGGGTAAAATAGACCAATATGAATTTCGTATTATGACTAATATTTTACAATCAATGTCGCCAGCTATTTTAGAGAAACTAATTTATGACAAACCTGTTAATGTTTTTGATATGAATATGTTAACTGCTTGGGGTATTTTTAAATATAGTGGTGCATTTGACGATCCAAATCAAGACGAATCTACGGAGATTCAGAATATAGAAAGTCGTTTCACTAACATAGGTGAAAAATTAGTTAATATTATAAAGCCTTAAACCATGAAAGCAGTAATCTTTGCCAGAGTATCAACCCAAGAGCAAGAAACGGACGGACATTCAATTGATGCTCAAATTGCTAAGTTAAGAGAATATTGCGCTAGAAATAGCCTTGAAGTCATCAAGGAATATGAGGTTGTTGAAAGTTCAACTAGAGGTGAGCGACCAGAGTTTTACAAGATGATTGATTTTGTTAATTCTCAAAAAGGGCAAGTTGCCTTGGTGGTTGATAAAGTTGATCGCTTGCAAAGAAGTTTTACCGAATTGCCAATTTTAGATAAGCTTCGCAAAGAAAATAAGTTGGTTATTCACTTTCTTGATATTGGCAAAATGGATTCTGATTCAAACAGTCAGCAAATTTCATTTTATCAAATGTCGGTGGTGATGGCTAACGCTTACACCAACGCAATATCTGATAATGTTAAAAGAAGCATTATTCACAAGCTTAACAACGGCGAATATATTGGCAAAGCGCCGCTTGGTTATTTGAATGTCAGAGATGAGAACGATAAATCAAATATCGTTATTGATGAATCTAGGGCTTATCTGGTGCAAAAGATGTTTGAGATTTATTCAACTGGCAGCGTGTCGCTTGGTGATTTGGAAAAGTTCGCTAATCAGCATAATTTAACCAACCACTTCTTCAAAGGCAGAGAATCAAAGCCAATTACTAAAAATGTTATTTCTAATATTCTGAAAAATCCTTTTTATTGCGGTCAGATTTATGTTAAGAAATACAACAAATTCTATCCTCACAAATACCAACAACTAATCAGCAAAGCCTTATTTGATAAGTGCCAAGAGGTTGGTTTGGAAAGGTCGGCGGCAAATAACAGAATCCAAGCAATTCAAACCTCAGGAAAGGATTTTGTTTTTAGAAGTTTAATTAAATGCGCTGTTACTGGCAGAACTGTGTCATCAGATCGCAAAGAAGCTAAAAAAAATAAAAACACTTATCTTGTTACTTGGAATCCAGACGACATCAAAAAGAAAATCTATGTGCCAGAAGATCAGATTTTAAAACAGGTTTCAGATGTTTTTAAATCAATCGCCGTGCCAAAAAGCATGCTTGATGAGATAACCAGCTATTTACAGCAATCACACGAAGCAGAAAAGCAATATCATAGTCAAAAGCTTATCTCGCTTAGAAAAGAGAAAGACTCAATCAAAGACAAAATTAACAGATTGTTAGACCTGCATTTAGAAAGAGTGATTAACAAAGAAGAATATCACAGCAAGAAAGAGGATTTGGAAAAACAATTAGCAAAAGTCAAGACAGAGCAAGAGTTGCACGAAAATGCAGATGGGGGCTTTAAAGATGCGGTTGTAACGGCTTTTAATTTAGCTAGTAAAGCGAGTGAATTATTTGAAAGTTCGAAAACTACTGAAAAGAGAGAATTGATTGCTTTCGTATTTTCGAACCTTTCTCTAAGGGGTGTGGAGCTAGAATATACGTTACGCCAACCGTTCGACATGATGGTCAATTTGACAGACCGTGCGAGTTGGCTCCCCGGGAAGGATTCGAACCTCCGACCAAGTGATTAACAGTCACTTGCTCTACCACTGAGCTACCGGGGAATATGGATTGTTGCGGGAGTTTGATTTGACTGGATAGTTAAATCAAGGGTCGCGGATGGTATTTTCTGATTTAAAAAAATCAATACGCTAAATTTATATTTTCGAATATTTTCCTTTTGCGTAAATCAGAGCTTCTCTTTCTTCTAATTTTGAAAAATCTACTACCCTTCCAATTATAATATGATGATCTCCAGCTTTAATGACGCGATGTTTTTCACACTCTATAAAACCTAAGGAATTTTTAAAAATTGGATTGCCGAATTTTCCTAAAAAATATGGTTCAACATTCCATTTATTTGAGTTTTTTGGAGTGGCGAAAGCTTTGGCTAACTCGATTTGATCATTACTTAGAATGTTAAGAGAAAAATATTTGTTTTTCTTAAATAAAGGAAGATTTGTAGATTTATTATCTATTGAAAACAGCACCAGAGAAGGATCTAGCGACAATGATGAAAAAGAATTGATCGTCATACCAAAAAATTCTTCGGAGAAAAATTGTTTTAACTTTAACAAAAAACTTTGACCAAAACTGGTTTTTGCTAGCGATTTATAGCTCAGAATTTTGCTGGAAAAAATGCTGCTATTTAAAACCTTCTCAGCATGAAACTTATCTGTTAAAAAATTATCTTTACGCGCACAAGCTATAACTACGCCGGTTGCAAAAAGCCCAAAACAATCGCGAAGTTTTCTGTGATCCATCTAGAAAAGCATAAGTTTTTTAAAGGAAGAAATCAGAATTGCGGCAATTGCGATCAAACCCAAAATCATCCATAAAGCGTAATTATAAATTAATCCGCTTTGAATTTTACTTACTTTCTGCGACATAACTTTACAAAAAAGAGCTACGCTATTTGGCATTCCGTCAACAAATTTTACGTCAATAATTTGCCACAAAAAGTCACCAGATTTTTTAATTGGTCTAACCAAAATCACTTCGTAAATTTCGTCAAAATACCATTTATTTAGAGATAGTTTGTAAAGGCGAGGAAAGGTGTTTGCCAATCTTTGAGGCCAATCGGTTTTAACTAAATACATTACGTAAGCTAAGGCAATTGCAACTACACCAACAATCATTGGTGAAATTTTTACCAAAAACGGCGCATGATGAATTTCCTCCAATAGATCTTGTCTCTGACCTAGAAGCAAAATTGAGTTTTCAAAGAAATTATCTTCCGCTGAAACCATATGAAAAATTTTAGCGCCCAAAATGCCAGCTAACACTGAACCAATCGCCAAAACAAAAAGTGGAATCAGCATTGAAATTGGCGATTCATGAGCATGATCAAAGGTGTGTTTGTCGGCACGAGTTTTGCCGTGAAAGGTTAGAAACAATAATCTCCAAGAGTAAAATGCGGTTAAAAACGCTGCAGAAATTCCCATCCAATAAGCAAATTTAGCGTAAGGTGCGTGAGACATATATGCCGCTTCTAAAATTACGTCTTTTGAATAAAAACCTGCAAATGGCGGAAATCCCGCAAGGGCTAGAGAACCAATCCAAAACATAGCGTAAGTGATTGGAATTTTTTTCCACAAACCACCCATTTTTTGAATGTTTTGTTCATGATGCATTGCGTGAATCACGCTGCCTGCACCTAAGAATAATAAAGCTTTAAAGAAAGCGTGAGTTGCCAAGTGAAAAACTGCAGCAGAATAAGCTGAAACGCCGCAGGCAAAAAACATATAACCGAGCTGCGAACAAGTTGAATAAGCGATGATTTTTTTAATATCATTTTGAGTTAAAGCGATTGTCGCCGCGAATATTGCTGTTGTGGCTCCAACAATTGTAACCATTGAAAGCGCCACGTTAGAATATTCAAAAAGTGGCGAGCAACGAGCAACCAAAAATACGCCCGCGGTAACCATCGTCGCAGCGTGAATTAATGCCGAAACTGGAGTTGGACCTTCCATTGCGTCAGCAAGCCAAACATGTAGTCCAATTTGCGCTGATTTGCCCATTGCGCCAATGAAAAGCAAAATGCAAATTGCGTCAATTGAGCGAAACTCATGACCAAAAAGCATGAATTTAGTTTCAACATAATGACAAACGGTCGCAAAAACTGGAGCAAAATTTACGGTACCAAAGGTTACGTAAATTAAAGCGATTGCTATGATCAGCCCAAAATCACCAACGCGATTTGCAATGAAAGCCTTCATTGCTGCAGCATTTGCCGATTGCTTTTTAAACCAAAAACCAATGAGTAAGTAAGAAGCTACACCAACACCTTCCCAGCCAACAAAAAGCTGTAAGAAATTGTCGGACGTAACCAAAATCAACATGAAAAAAGTGAAGAGCGAAAGGTAAGACATGAAGCGTGCAATAGACTTGTCTTCATGCATGTAGCCTGTGGAATAAACGTGAACAAGGCTTGAAACAACAGTAACCACAACCAACATTACTGCGGTCAGAGAGTCGAGCTTTAAAGCCCAGTTGACTGAAAAATCTCCAGAAGCAATCCAACTAACTATTGGAATAATTTGATTGGTGTGATTTTTGGAGACATCAAGAAAAATTGTAACAGCGCAAACGGCGGATATTAAAAGAAGAGCTGTTGAAAAAACCTGAGCAAATTTATCAGCAAAATTTTTTGGCAAAACTCGTGAAAAAAATCCAGAAAATAAAAATCCTATTAGAGGCAGAAATACTGTCAGTTTTAAGAGCATTTTGAGTAAGAAATTTTTTAAAAATGAAGAAGGTTGCGCAAGTTAAAAATTGCGAAAGAAAAATCAAATCTAATTACGGCGCTGTCGCGTAAATCAATTTTTTCTAAGAAGTTTTTGTGATTCTAATTTTTTTCAAAGGTAAGTTTATCCAGATGTACGTGCGTTTGAAAAAAAATTAGAATTGCGAAAAATTCGACGAAAAAGTTGATTTACGCGACAGCGCCTTACGATCAGAGCTTTGGGATTTTTAACTACAGAAGATAGACAAGCGCGATATATTGATTCATAGACCCCGTCATTCGACGGGGTGACAAAAGAGAGAGTGACAAAAGAGAGATAGTAGCGCGACTGATAATAGATAGCGATGGGTTTACAATATGATAATTTATAATTCGTAATCTTATTTTTGTCACCCCGTCGAATGACGGGGTCTTTGAAGGACCTATCTCCATTTAATAAACATTAGACACTACCACATTGAAGCAGCGCCAGCAGCGGCACTTCCAATTCGAGTATCACCTCTGCCATTGATTCTCCAAATACTTCCCAAATTATGAGCTCCCGGATCAAATCTTTCTTCTCCCGGAAGTGGCGGAGTCATGTTTGAAGCTTGCATGGTGCCATGAAGATATTGACGACAAAAATAATGACCGGTCCAAAAAATTGTATTATAGTCGCTAAAGTTTTTTTGAATATCTCGTTTATCATTCCAGTTAACGCCTTTTAACTCTGATTTGTAACGCTTTCTGATTTTAACTATGTCTGGATTTGTTGAGGTAATATCAACATCTCGACTCCATTTATAAAAAGTCATATAAAAAGCTCCGGCAAACTGGGTTGCCAGACCAGAATTACAGCCATGCTCCCAACCCAACTTAAAACCTGGGCTACCTCTTTTTGGCAAATATTTGAAAACTCGATATCCAGCTGGCTTATACCAGTTTGGTGTGCAACCGGCTACAAAAAATATTAGTAAAAATATAAAGATTTTTTTTGTCATTTTATTGTCCAAAAAGTTGTCCGCCGGAACCGCCGGCCCATAAAGGATTTCCCGAAAATACACCACCAGAACCACCCGATCCAACTGAACCCATAACGGCATCTAACCCGCTACCACCAATTGTTTCCCCCATTGCCTTACCTTCACTACCGCCAAACAATCCGCCCCAAGCGTTATTAATGCTTCCAGCGCCCATTTCAAAAGTTGTGTTATTTCCATACTGCGCCAGATAACGATCTGGAGAAACTACGTTGTTTGGACCAATTGTTGTTTGAAAGCACCAAGAAATACCCCTAGAATAACCAAAACGATATTCGGGATTTCCAATCATATCCGGATCATAGTGAAAGCCACCGTAACGCTGACGCATCATGCTATTACCACGAGAAGAAAGAACTGTTGAACATCCATCGGCATAACCTTTTTTAAAAGATGGAGTGCCGTCAGGAATTTTAAAACTAAATAAACTATAGTAAGGAGTTCCGATGATCTTTAGCATTTTGCAGTTAGAAAAGCTCAAAACTAATAATATTAAGAAGATTTTTTTCATTTTTATCTATATCCGCCAAAAGTTGAACTCCATACCCTGGGGTTTTTTTGTTTTACCCAATCTTTACGATAACAATACCAGAAGGCATTACCCCAGGCGGTTTTGTAATCAGCGGAGCTAGTCATTTTCCAGCCATTTGAGGTGTTACCACTATAAAAACTTTTATAAAATGTGCTATTTGATGAAGCCATTCCAGTTTCACAACCATCTCTCCAACCCTGACGAAAATCAACGCTAGCGTCTTTTAACTCTTCCTGGAATTCCTGATCTGGACGATCGATAAAATAATCTGCTACCCATCTCTGGCAAGCAGATTCGCCCAAAAGAAGAGTTATTATTAAAAAAAATTTAACTGACCTTTTTTTCATTTTTATCATTCCAAAGGACCATGAGAATAAAAACCAGCTGAGCCGGCAAAATAACCCGCATGCATTACGCAGTGAAACCATCCCTGCCCCCAGCCAGTTTGATAGTCTGGATCATGCATATAAACACCATTCACAAATTCTGGTCCTTTGCCATCTTGATAAACTACAGAGTTACTAAATGCCCGATTTGCTAGACCAGATTTACATCCACCATACCAACCAGCTTTGTAAGCCGGAGGTCCATCTGGAGTTTTTAGCCTAAGAGTAAATGGCTGATAAAAACCAAAGCTATCTGGAAGGCGACAAGAAGAGATGCTAATCAACATTATGATTAGAAATATTCTAGCCGCCATCATGTAAGTTAGATTTTTATACAACGTCATGATCAACAATATAAGTGCATTGTTCGTAAGCATCCCACCAACCAACATTATAATCGGCGCTTTTTTGCATACGCTTAAAGTCATATCTTTTGTTGTTGATATCACTCAACAATCCCTTTGTTACAGAATCCCAAGCCGAATTACATCCATCACGAAAACCTTTGCCATACTCTGTATCGGCCTCAGGAAAACCTCGAACTCCAGTTAATGGACGAGGCTTGGCGCCCCAATTCCAACTTTTTGGCATTGGCTCTATAAACAGACTGCAAGAGCTTGCGAGAGATATTAGAGCTATTGAAGTTAGAAGCTTTTTTAACATTTTATTTCATTTATTTTTGCTAGGGTTTGATTCAATTGATCTGCAAGAGATTTAAAAGAAAAGTTTTTTGCAAGTTTTGAGAAAGCCTTAGATGTTAATTTAGAATAATTTGTGGAATTCTCGATGATATTTGCAATTTTATTTACCAAGTCTTTTGCATTTTCATTTTCAAATAAATAACCGTCCTCTCCATCAGAAATTAATAATTTTCCACCATCTGTATTTGAAGAAAGAACAATAGTTGAAAAAAGAAATCCCTCAAGAATAACCAATCCAAAAGGCTCTTCTCTTGATGGAACGCAAAAAATATCAACATCTTCAAAAAATTCTTTTTTGTTTATAACCTTTCCAACAAATCGACATTTATCTACAACATTACTATCTTCTGCAATTTTATGAATGTTACTCCACCCGTAACCTTTATGAGCTTCAAATCCGCCAATTTTTAAACAAAAATCAAGTCCGCGATTTTTTAAAATTGCCGCAGATTTAATTAAAATATCAAAACCTTTTCGCGGCTCAAGACGCCCATAAATTCCTATTACGATAGGTTTATTCAAAACTTTTTTTTGATATTCTTGATTAACATTAATCACATTTGAAACAACGAATGATTTATTTTTGTCAAAACCAGAAGCTACAACTGAATCTGAAATTTGCTGATTAATGCTAATGATAAATTGACAATGCAGAGAATTTTTAAAACTAATTCCATGGTTTATGGCAACTGATTTTACAGAAGAAAAAAACTTTAAAATTTTCATCCATTTCATTACCCGATTTGAATGACATAAAATTACATCTGGCTTAAAAGAAAAAACTATCCACAAAAGCCTAAGAAAATCAAAAATTTGACTGGTATTTTTTAATTTATAAATCTGCTTAGCGTTGTAGTTAGTATGTTCATTATCAGAAACCAACAACGCAACATCATGACCTTGAGAGCTTAAAACTTCGTAATAATCACGAAAAACTTGGTCAACGCCACCAGTATTTTGCGCATGAATTGCGTTCAATATTTTCATAAATTAAATTCTTAAATTGTTAGACGCCGCTAGTTAATTCATTCGACCTCAGATTTTGGCATATATTTTAGCGCTTTTTTGATAAAATTACGACGAATATCTGGATATATCTGGAGCAATTTTGTCAAAAAATAAGCAAAAATAGAACGAAATATGAGGTCGAATGAATTAGTTAGTGGCTTCTACATTCGCACAACATGAAAAACATCTTTGAAACTGTCAATTAAGCAAATTTCCTTAAAATGAAGAACCATTTATTTGATCGCGCCATTATCGAAATATCAGGAGAGGATCGCAAAAAATTTCTGCAAGGATTGGTTACCAATGATGTAAACAAAGCCAATGACAAAAACCTGATTTATACAATGATGCTAAATGCTCAGGGTCGCTTTCTTTATGATTTTTTTATTTGCGAAATATCTGAAAAATTAATTGTTGATTGCCTAGCTAGTAGGCGCGATGAGATTACACAAAAACTCAACTTATACAAATTGCGTTCAAAAGTTGAGATCAAAAAAAATGATGAAATTAGAGTATTTCAAGACTTTTCTGCTGGGCAGTTTGAAGATCCTCGCAATATAGAACTTGGATTTCGCAGCTACTCTTCGCAAGAACCAACATCGGTTGAAAACACTTATCATCAAAAAAGAATTTTCTTAAAAATTCCTGAAAGCGAGCATGATTTAACTTATGAAAAATCACTAATTCTTGAGTTTGGTTTTGATAATTTAAACGCCATCGATTACCAAAAAGGTTGCTACATTGGACAAGAATTAACTTCTAGAACTCACTATTTGGGACAAATTCGTAAAAAGATTTTTCACATTAAAATTAATGCCGATCAAGCGCCTGAAAAAAATTCGGAAATTACTTGCGAAGGAAAACCTGCCGGACTAATTCTCTCGTCAGTCTTTTTTGAATCAGAATGTCATGCATTATCTCTAATAAGAATTTCAGAAGAAGAAAATTCCGGCGAATTATTAAAAAATTTAGAGTTTAATGGTCACAAAATTGTCATTATAAAATAATGCAAATCTACTTACCAATCGCAGAAATCCCTGTAAATATCCTGTTAATTCTAATCCTAGGTCTTGCCACTGGTTTTCTTGCTGGAATGTTTGGAATTGGCGGCGGATTTTTAGCAACTCCATTGCTAATGTTCATTGGAATACCTCCAGCAATCGCCGTTTCAACTTCTACAAATCAAATTATCGCCTCATCAGTTTCTGGACTTCTTGGACATTTGCGCAAAGGAAATGTCGACATAAAGATGGGGATTGTTTTGGTTGTTGGGGGTTTTTTTGGATCAACTTTTGGCGTAACCATCTTTAAAATTTTACAAAAAACTGGTCACACCGAAATTGTTGTTTCCGCGGTATATGTTTTATTTCTCGGCTCAATTAGCATCACAATGCTTACTGATAGCATCAAAACCCTTGTAACCAAAAGATATGACGTTGTTTGGGAAAAAAAACCAAATAGCAAATTTGATCAATTTCTTGAAAAAATTGATCAACTTCCTTGGCAAATATATTTTCCAAAATCTGACATCACCATCAGCATAATCGTTCCCATAATATTGAGCGTCGGAATTGGAATTTTAGTTTCTCTAATGGGTATTGGCGGCGGATTCCTGATGATTCCGGCAATGATTTATATCTTGCGCATGCCTTCTTCTGTAGTGGTTGGAACATCTCTTTTTCAAATTATTTTTATCGCCAGCAATTCAACATTTTTGCAGGCGATCACTAATAATACCGTTGATATCGTCCTGGCTTTTTTAATGATCATTAGTTCCGCAATCGGAGCTCAGGTTGGAACGCGCTCCGTTTATAAATTCAATGCTGACAGCATGAGAATTTTACTCTCACTTCTTATTTTAAGCGTGTGTATAAAAATCTTAATTTCATTACTGGCCACACCTCAAGATCTTTACACAATTGAATTTTTGAAATGAAAAAATTTCTTTTAATAACAACATTTCTAGTTCTTTTAGGCAGGCTATCTCTGGCAAATCCGGTAATTTCTGGAATCTCAAATAACGAAATTAATATCGACACAAAATTTCAGGGCGCGAAAGTTCTGTTATTTGGCGCAAAAGGTGATGCCGGAAATATTGTGGTTGCAGTGCGCGGACCAAAAAAGAATTTTGTTGTTACAAAAAAAGAGAAACTGCTTGGAGTCTGGTACAATGGAAAAAGAGTAAAATTTAAAGATTCTTACAGTTTTTACTCAATATTCTCAACTTTTAACGACGATCAGAAGTCCATTGAAAATCTTCTCACAGAATTAGAGTTAGGAAAAGGCAACATTGATTTTAAAACATTTGGAACGGTTAAAGAAAACACTAAAAACGAATTTCAATTACAACTAATTGATCGCCTAGAAAAAAATAATCTCTACACTCCGGGAACTGGTAAAATCGACTTTCTTGACGAAACTCTATTCAAGGTCATGCTGAGCTTTCCAAAAAATATTTCCAGAGGGGTATATACTGTTGAAATTTATCTTATTAACGATGGCGCTCTTTTATCATTTCAATCAATTCCAATTTACGTAAACCAAGTTGGATTTAGCGCAACGATTTTAGATTTTTCTCATCAAGAACCATTCTTATACGGCCTTCTTGCCGTAGCAATTGCTCTTATTGTTGGCTGGTTAGCCAATTACCTTTTTGCACGCTTTATTGGAAAATAACTTAACTAAAGCTTTATGACTAAAAAACAAAATGATTCTGATCTGCCGGTAATAATCACGTGCATAGACGCAACCAACGCCTCCGAAACTGCATTGAGATATGCTTGCTACAAAGCTAAAAATCATGGTCTTGCCGTAAAAATTTTAGCAGTGATGGAATCTTCTCACAAAAATCTAATTTTTGCATCACGAGCAATTGGCAATGAAAAAAGGAAACAACTAGAAGATCACCTTAAAAAACTCATAGATTCGAATTGTAAAGAAACCGGAATAACTCCTGAAGTTTCAATACGCGAAGGCGATATTGTTGCGGAAATAATTCGCGAAATAAAAGCAACTAACAACTGCGCCATGCTTGTTTTTGGTAAATCACACAACTCATTAAGCGATAACACTGTTTTACCAAAAATGACTCAAAAAATCGGCAATAAAATCAATGTTCCCATAACGATTGTGCCAGAAAATCTGAGCAAAGATTTCTTACAAAAACTAGTATAAGAAAATCTTCATGAGCCTATTTCGATCATTTTTTACCATCTCTTTTTACATCTCAATTTCGCGCATTCTTGGCTTTATTCGCGACGTAATAATCGCTCAATATATTGGCGTTAGCATGCTTTCTGACGCATTTTTTGCCGCCTTTCGTTTACCAAATTTTTTCCGACGAGTTTTTGCTGAAGGAGCTTTTAACTCGGCATTTGTGCCGATTTTTATCGAAAAATTACAAGATAAGAAAAGCGCTAAAGATGAGTTATTCTTTGTTAGAAATATTTTTTCTTTTCTGTTTTATGTCTTGCTGATCTTCACCATGATATTTCAGATTTTCATGCCCTTTCTAATGGAAATTTTATTTCCAGGATTTTTTACAGATCCTGAAAAATCCGATATGCTAATCAACCTTTCGCGCATTACCATCTTCTACCTAATCTTTATTTCTTTAGTCTCTCTTTGTTCGGGAGTTTTAAACTCAGTCGGAAAATTTGCCGCTCCAGCAGCAGCGCCAATTGTTTTAAACGCAACCCTGATTTCCTCAGTTTTTGTTTTTGGATCAATAGTTCCAAACTACGCTTACGCACTATCTTGGGGCGTTTTTGCCGCAGGAATTTTGCAATTTTTATGGGTTTTTATTTTTACCGTTAAATCAGGATTTTTGCTTTATCCAAAAATGCCAAAATTTAACTCTGATATGAAAAAGTTTTTCAACAAACTAATTCCGGGAATTATCGGCGGAAACGTCATGCAAATTAATCTTTTGATAGACTCAGTATTTGCCAGCATGATTACTGGAGCAGTTTCTTACCTTTACTACGCAGACCGAATTAATCAGCTTCCCTTGGCAATGATTGGAATTGCAATCGGAATTGCACTTCTTCCAAACCTTTCCCACAAAATAAAATCTGCAAAGCATGCGGAGGCAATAAAAATACAAAACCTGGCTCTTGAAGTTGGATTAATATTGGTAATTCCGGCATCATTAGCCCTAACAATTCTGTCTTATCCAATAATTTCTACATTATTTGAGCGCGGAGCCTTTTCAGCCAATGAAAGTTTTTTTGTTTCTGAGGCATTGATGTTTTATTCTTTTGGACTGCCATCTTACGTTTTAGTAAAAATTATGGAACCAGCATTTTTTGCCAGAATGGATACTAAAACACCCATGAAAATAGCCTTTGTTTGCATGGCTTCAAATGCAATTTTAAACGTGATATTTTTTATACTTGAATTCGGATATATCGGCATCGTTCTAGCTTCAGTTTTCTCGTCATACCTCAATTTAGGAATTCTGATTACTTCGCTAATCAAGAAGAATCATTTTTACTTTGAAAAAGGCTTCATAAAAAAATTACTCTTGATCTTAATACCTTCATTCGCAATGGCTTCAGCATTATTTTTGATGCGTGATTTTTTCTTTCAAAACGACTCTTTTAACAAGATAATTGAACTAATTATCATGATTTCTGCCGGCTTGTTAGTATATGGAATCTCAGCTTTATTTTCAGGAAGTTTAAACATTTTATTAAAATCAAATTTCCTGAAAAAAAGAAAAAATGACAGCATTCAAATCCTCTAAGAACTGCCCATACTTTAGCTCTTGCGGCGGATGCAACTTTTTAGATCTGACCGACACAAAATATCAAGAGATCAAAAAACAAAACGTCTCATCACTATTTCCAAACATCACAAATTGGATATGGGTTGGAAGCTCTTCTCGTCGAAGAATAACAATGCAGATCGGAGCAAAAAACCAACTCGGGTTCTTCGCCTCAAAATCACGAAATATTGTTGAGATAGAAAAATGCTTCGTCTCTGAAAACATAATTTCTGAACTCGTACCAAAATTAAAAATCTTACTAAAAAACCAAGAAGAAAATCTCTTCACTCAGGTAATGATAACTTCTTTTGATAGCGGTTTAGACTTGGTTTTTACTGCAAATAGAGATTTGAATTTTATGCAAACTCAAAAACTTCTAAGCTTTGCAAAAGAGCAAAATCTTAACGCTTCTTACAAAAGCAAAAACGATGTAATGCCAATTTACGTCATTCATAGAAATCAAATTTTTTATCAAAATTTTAAAATTGATTTAAGTCCCGAAATATTTATTCAAGCTACAAAACAGGGGCTTTTGGAGATTATTAAAATCATCAGAAATTTTATTGAGCAAAATCCAAATATTAAAAATATTGCCGATATTTACGCAGGCTTTGGCGCATATTCCTTTGCAATAGTTGATCTAATAAAATCAGTAACTTCCTTTGAAGGCAGTGAAAAAATGATTGAATTAATCAATAAAAACTCTTCACAAAACACCTCTTCACAAAAATTAAAATCCGAAATCCGCGATTTATTTTCAAACCCAGTAACCGCCAGAGAATTAAAAAAATTTGATTTGGTAATCATTAATCCGCCTCGAAATGGAGCGTCTCCACAAGTTCAAGAAATTGTAAAATCACCTTTAAAAAACGTTATCTACGTTTCCTGCAATCCAGAAAGTTTTGCCAGAGATTCTAAAATTTTAATTGACTCAGGATTTAAAATTACAAACTTAACCGCACTTGATCAATTCTACTCTACAAAGCATTTAGAGCTAATCGCAGTTTTGCAAAAATAAAATAAAAATGAAAAAAACCACAACTCCTCCTACTTGGGATTTATCTGATTTGTATAAATCATCAAAAGACAAGAATCTCACCACAGACCTAAATAAAATTAACAAAGATGCTGAAAAATTTGTTAAAAAATTCTGCGGTAAAATTACCAAAATAACTGCAAAAGAATTGTTTGTAGCAATTTCTGAATATGAAAAAATTTCTGAACAAATTGGCAAAATTTCCACTTATTCTTATTTGCTCTACGCCTCTGATTTATCTAATCAAAGCAATGTTTCTTTTTACCAAAATATCTCTGAATCACTGAATAAAACTCAGTCAAATTTAGTATTTTTTGCCCTAGAGATAAATCAAATAAGCGACTCAAAATTAAAAACTCTTCTCAAAGATTCTCTCTTAAAAAAATATCAGCCATTCATTGATCAATCACGACTTTTTAAAAATCACCAGCTTTCAGAGGAGTTGGAAAAGTTATGTTTAGAAAAAAACGTCACTGGTCGAAATGCCTTTATACGCTTGTTTGACGAGACTGTAAATAATTTAAAATTTATCTATCGCGACAAGGTTTTAAACTCTCAGGAAATTTTTGATTTAATGTCAAACTCTGATGAAAAAATTCGCAAAGATGCAGCAAAAGCAATTGGCAAAACATTTGAGGAAAATTCAAAAATCTTTGCATTTATCACCAATATTTTAGCCAAAGATAAATCCGTGGAAGACTCATGGCGCAACTTTTCAAAACCAATGTCATCGCGCAATCTCAACAATTTCATTGAAGATGAAGTTGTTGATTTGATGGTCAAAAAAGTGAAAGAAAATTACAAAAATATTTCGCACCGCTACTACAAAATTAAAGCTAAAACTCTAGGCAAGAAAACTCTCAACTATTGGGATAGAAATGCGCCACTAAATAAAAACGAGACCAAGATTATCACTTGGCAAGAGGCTCAAAATCTTGTTTTATCAGCTTATGAGGAGTTTTCTCCACAGATGAGCAAAATCGCCAAAATGTTTTTTGACAAAAAATGGATTGATGCCGCACCAAAATCTGGTAAGGATTCTGGCGCATTTTCTCACCCCTGCGTTCCATCGGTTCACCCTTTCATTTTAATGAATTATCAAGGAAAAGTTCGCGATGTTATGACTTTAGCTCACGAGCTTGGACATGGAATTCATCAATATTTAGCAAGGTCGCAAGGATATTTTATGAGCGACACTCCGCTAACTTTTGCAGAAACGGCCTCTGTTTTTGGAGAACAGCTTACCTTTCAAAAAATTCTACAAAACGAAAAAAATCCGAAACAGAAAAAACTGATTATCGCGAATAAAATTGAAGATATGATTAACACCGTAGTCAGGCAAATTGCCTTTCTGGAGTTTGAAAAAAAGATTCATGAATCTAGAAAAAACGGAGAAATTCCATTAGAAAAAATCTGCGAATTCTGGATGGAAATTCAAAAAGAAAGCCTAGGTTCGGCATTTAAATTTGATGAAGAATATCGCTTCTTTTGGAGCTACATTCCACACTTCATTCACTCGCCATTTTACGTATATTCTTACGCATTTGGCGACTGCTTGGTCAACTCTTTATATGGAATTTATCAGTCCAATAAAATTGATGATTTTGAAGAAAAGTATTTACAAATGCTAAAAAGCGGCGGAACAAAAAATCATCAAGATCTTCTTAAGCCATTTAACCTTTCAATTAGCGATGCGCAATTCTGGCAAAGCGGCTTAGACGTTATTATTGACTACATCAACCAATTGGAAAATCTAAAATGATCAACCCGCTTCAAGCAGAAACAATTTTTAATCATCTCTACGGAAATATAAATGGCTACAGCGTCTCAAATCAGGCGCGTGATTCATCGGGGATAAATACTGAAAAACTTTTATACGGCGAACTACCTTTTGAAACCTGTCAAAAAATTCTTGAATATGTTAAGCCAAAACCTGATGGCATATTTTTTGATTTAGGATCTGGAACCGGTAGAGTTGTAATAGCTTTTCATCTTTTATTTAATTTTAAGAAGTGCTTAGGAATTGAATTACTTTCAGGTCTGCATAATAAAGCTTGCGAGATTAATACAGAATTTAATAAAAATGTATTACCACAACTAGCGGGTTATATTGATAATCGTGAATTACAATTTTTGTGCGGTGATATTTTTACAACCAACCTTAGAGAGGCCGATCTTATCTTTATAAATCATCCTTTCAAAGAAGGTGAAGGATTTAATAAATTAGAAGAGAAACTCCTAACTGAATTAAAGCCGGGAAGTAAAATTATTACCACCATTCGCACTTTAAAAAATCCGCTTTTCAAAAAACTCGGAAGTCAAACTTATAAATTTAGCTGGGGTGACTCTACAGCGCATTTTTTTGAAATCTAAATATGAAAAAGAAAACGGTCAAAACATCTGCCAAAAAATCCAAAGCTATCAAAACCAAAGTCTCAGCTGTTAAAAAAGTCTCAAAAAAACCGTCGGCAAAAACTACAAAAAATACAAAAGTTATAAGACAAGCTTCTTCTAAAAAAAGCGTGAGAAAACTCGTATCTATCAGAATCTTAACTTCTGACATTGAAGCTATGAGAAAAAAGGCTGCAAAACTTGGAGTTCCTTATCAAACTTACATCAATATTCTTATTCATCGCGACGCGATTGGCGGATAATAATCTTGCTACATTAAAAGAAAAATGGGCGCAGAAATAACTTTTTATCAAGTTGATGAAACCATAATAAAATCTTTAGCACCTTTACTTCTCAAGGTTTTAGATGAGAAAAAAAAGGTGCTAATTTTTTGCAAAAATCCTGTTCAATTGAAAGAAATCGACAATTCTCTTTGGAGTTATGGTCGCAACAAATTCATTCCTCACGTTACAATTTCTGACCGTGATTTTAAAATGGAAAGACAGCCAATTTTAATTTCAAATGAGGAAGAAAATACCAATAAGGCAGATTATCTGGTTTTTCTTGATAAACCTTCAGAAGGATTTCTACAAAACTTTCAAAGAGTGTTTTATTTCTTTGAAGAAAATAATCGCCTCACCGCAACACAAATTGCCAAGACAACCAAGCCAAAAAATTGCTACCAGAAAATAAATGGCAAATGGGAAAAGTTTGAGTTTTAGCTCGGTATATACCAAAATATAAATCTATTGATCGCGGTAACGAAGAATTTTTACCAAAAAGGCGCTCTTTCTTTTGAAAAGAGCGCCTTTTTTTGTAAAGTCGGGAGCCACCACCACGCAAACCCGGCGTGTGTATTCATATTCCCTAAAAGGTTTTATATTCTGATACACTCCCGACAGCCTTGAATTTATTGTTACGAAACTCTTTTTAGCAAGATAATTTGCTTTCTCTTTTTTAAAAAAATTAGGCTATTTAATTCTTAACAATTTATGCATTTGTAAAGAAATTCTGCATCCAGAAATTTCAGCTAACTTTAAAACATGTTGTATATTTTCCTGATTTTTGACTTCGTCATATTCATCCATAGGTTGTAAGTAAATTATGGGTGAAGATGTATTTCTGATAAAATTAGGAATGTCGGAATATTCTTTTTTGTTAATTGAGATCAAAAATTTAAAAGCCTCAATTCTTGCAAGCAAATCAGGTCTGATTTGATGATATTTGCCATTAACAACTTTAGGAGAACAAATAATTTTTACTTCTTTTGGCAATTCACGAAATAAAGTTCCGTTAGTTTCAATTTGTACCAAAAAACCCAGGTCAATCAACTCTTTACAAAGATTCTCAATTGGCTGACGTAAAGGCTCTCCACCAGTGATGACCACCAATTTTCTTACTATCTTTCCTGAGTTATTTTTTGACAGATCTAAAACCTGTTTAATTACTTCTTTCAAAGAAAAATTCTGATAAGAATCAAATTCAGTATCGCAAAAATCGCAGGCTAAATTACAGCCGCCAAGCCTTACAAAAACTGCCGGATAGCCTACGTATGGTCCTTCTCCTTGAAATGTCGGGAATATTTCCTGCACATCCAAATGCAATCCATCATGGATTTCTGGTTTTAAAATTTTGTTTTTTCCAAACATTCCCTAATAAATTATGAATTAGGTTCATCTTTTACGTTTGGGGTAAAGCTACTAGAGGTAACTGTCTCAATCTTTTCTAACTGAGTTGTTTTTCTAATCTCTTTTCCAGCTAAAATATCTTTAATTTCATCGCCGCTTAAAGTTTCATATTCCAATAAAGCTTGTGCCAATTTTTCTAGATCAGCTTTTTTATCAGACAAAATTTCTTTAGCTTTTTGCAATGCTTCATCAACGATTCTCTTTACTTCTTGGTCAATAACTTTGCCCGTTTCTTCAGAGAAAACTTTTTGTGCAGCGTAGAATTTTGTGCCGTCTTCTTCGCTATAATCAATTGTTCCAACTTTTTCGCTTAAGCCCCAACGCGTTACCATGTTGCGCGCCATATTAGTTGCTTGAGAAATATCAGAAGATGCGCCGGTTGTCACTTTGTCATAACCAAAAATTAATTCTTCTGCCGCACGACCACCCATTGCAACAATAAGATCATCATGGAGCTTGGCACGCGTAATTGAAAATACGTCATTTTCTGGCAAGCGCATAACTAAGCCTAGGGCGCGACCTCTTGGAATGATTGTAGCTTTATGGATTGGGTCAGAATTTTGGCAATTAAGAGCTGTGATCGCGTGCCCAGATTCGTGATAGGCTGTAAGCTCTTTTTCTGATCTTTGCATTACCATCGACCTTCTTTCTGAACCCATCATGATTTTATCTTTGGCTTCTTCGAGATTTTTCATTGTCACCATTTTTTGATTCTGACGCGCCGCCATTAAAGCGCCTTCATTTACCAAATTGGCGAGATCGGCACCGGCAAAGCCTGGAGTGCCACGCGCAATTGTTTTGGCATCAATATCGGAAGCGGCAGCAACTTTCTTTAGATGTACAGCAAGAATTTGTTCACGACCATTAATGTCAGGATTTGGAACGTTAATCTGACGATCAAAACGACCTGGGCGAAGTAATGCGCGATCCAAAACGTCAGGACGATTTGTTGCAGCAATGATAACCACACCCTCATTGTCAGAAAATCCATCCATCTCAACCAGCAATTGGTTTAGCGTTTGCTCTCTTTCGTCATTTCCACCACCAACTCCCGAACCTCTGTGGCGACCAACTGCATCGATTTCATCAATAAATACAATGCATGGAGCAGATTTTTTAGCTTGCTCGAACATATCGCGAACACGTGAAGCACCAACACCAACGAACATTTCCACAAAATCAGACCCAGAAATCGAGAAAAATGGAACATTCGCTTCTCCAGCAATAGCGCGGGCTAATAAAGTTTTTCCCGTTCCTGGTGATCCAATTAATAAACAACCGCGCGGAATTTTTGCACCAACATCCATGTATTTTTTTGAATCTTTGAGAAAATCGACTATTTCACTCAACTCTTGCTTAGCTTCATCAATTCCAGCAACATCTGAAAAAGTGATTTTAACTTTGCTTTCTTGCAAAAGTTTAGCTCGTGATTTACCAAAACCAAAAGCTCCTCCTCTTCCACCAGCGCCTCCAGCGTTACGAGAAAAATAAATCCACAAACCGATAATAATGATGAAAGGTAAAAAACCTAATATGCCACCAAGAACCTTTTCTGCCTTACTTACAAGAGGAACTGCGGTTACCTCAACTTTCTTATCTTGCAGAACTTTTACTAAATCAGGATATTCAGGAAGGTAGGTATAAAACTGACCGCCGACTTTTAATTCGCCGACCAAATCATTACCTTTAATATCAACTTTTTGAACCTCTTCAGCTTCAACTTTTTTTAGAAAATCACTGAAAGTAATTTTATTACCCGAAATGCCGTCAGGTCCACCAAAAATGTGTGAAACAGCCATCATAACACCAAGAACTAAGACCCAGATAAGAAAATTTTTTCCTGAATTTTTCATTTGAAAATATTTGAAGTTTTATATCGAAGTCACAACTTAAAAACCTTTGAAGAAAATTCAATATTAACAACCGCAATTATCAGTAATTTATTCTAGTGGCTCAAGAAGATTTAAACTATTGATTTGCGCCGTTATCTTACAAAGACTTAAGCGAACTCCTAATCTAATCAAATTCTTAACCAATCGCCGCCATTTTCTCTTCTAAAATTCGAACATTACACATGCTGCTTAAATCAAAATTTTTCCATCCAGCTGGGCCGCTTTTTTCGTAAGCAACTTCTGTTGAAACAATTTTTTTACCAAATTTATTTGAGATAAAAATCACGTGAGCATTTTTGATTTCTTCTCCAGTCACTCTGCCAAGACGAGTATATTGAAATGAAATTGGCTTTTTGTTCAACATTGCTTTGGTTAAGGTATCTTGCGTGTTCATAAACATTATTTTTTGTTAAAAAATTAATCCCATGAGTTAAAAAGTTTGACTTCTAATTTCTAACCATGGCTAATAGTTTTATTCATGATGTTCTAGAAGAATTAGAACAAAAAAATAACAGCACAACACCTTTTTTAAAAATGACTGAAAAACATCTTCACCCTGCTCAAGAAAAATTAATTGAACTGCTAACCAAAAATTCTGACGAACCGCTAACCATTCGCGAATTACAAGAATCAATTGGCGCCTCTTCAACAAGTGTAGTAGTGCATCATATGGCGCAGCTTGAAAAAAAAGGTTACTTAAAAAGAAACCCCAATAATTCGCGCGACTACCAAATATTAAAAAGCCCTGACAAAGAAATTGCCTACCTCAATCTTTATGGTCTTGCTACTTGTGGACCAAAAGGATCTGTACTAGACGGATCGCCAATTGATCGCGTACCAATTTCAACAAAATTTTTGAGTTTTCCATCTTCCAAAGCCTTCATGGTCAAAGCCAAGGGCGATTCAATGCTGCCAAAAATCACCGCTGGTGATTTTGTGATAATTGAAAAAACCAACAAAATCGAAAATGGCGCAATGGCTCTGTGCGTGAATGATGAAAAAGTAATAATAAAAAAAATCAAACAACAGAGTAAGAAAGATAAGATAATTTTAGTCTCTCTAAATAATGAATTTGAACCCTTTTTAGCTGCCGAAGACTTTCGCGTCGAAGGAATAGTGCGTGGCGTGATTAGCAATCGCATGTTCTAGAGTTTTTGGCTCTTATTAGACCGTTAAAACTTAGGCGTCTTGAAGTTATACAAAACTAAAAATCTATTGATCGTAGTAACGAAGTATTTTTGAGGAACTTGTAGGGGTTTTTTATTTACTGTTTCAACAAACCATTAACTACTGATTTTCTAATCTCTTTCACATCGCCAACTTTTAAATCATCTAGCTTAAAAGGACCAAAAGAAACACGGATTAAGCGATTAACCTTTAAGCCCAAATGCTCCATTACCTTTCTAATTTCTCGGTTCTTTCCTTCTTCTAAAGAAATTTTTAGCCAAGAGTTTGAGTTTTTTTCAACATCAACCTCAACTTTTATTGAACCGTATTTCACGCCATCAACCACAATACCCTTCTCTAACCTTTTTAGCCTTTCATGGTTTAGTTTTCCGAAAACTCTTGCGCGGTAAATTCTATTCCATTTGTTTTTTGGCAATTCCATAAAACGGGCGATTTCACCGCTGGTGGTAAATAACAACAATCCCTCAGTGTTAAAATCTAAACGCCCAACGCTAATAACTCGCGGCATCTGTTTTGGCAATAACTCAAAAACCGTTTTGCGATTGTGCGGATCTTTCGTTGTTGTCAAAAAACCATCTGGCTTGTGAAACATCCAAACCCGAGCCTCTTGTTTGGCATTGATTAATTTATCATCAATTTTAACTGAATGATCGGTGATAAAAGTTGCAGGGCTTTCAATTGTCTGACCATTAACTTTTACCCTGCCCTCAAGAATTAAAGCCTCAGCTTCTCTGCGTGAGCAATGCCCCGATTGAGCTATTAATTTTGCAATACGAATGCCTTTTTCTTCAGATTTTGCGATAGTCATAATTTTTATTTATTGCGGTTCTTATAATTTACTGATGCTTCCACAAAAGCTGAGAAAATTTTTTTATCAGCATCAGAAACTGCAAATTCAGGATGCCATTGTACACCAAGACAAAAATTGTGATTTGTCTTTTCTATTGCCTCAATAACCCCGTCAGATGCTCGAGCCACAATTCTTACTCCATCTCCAACTTGTTTTGCCGCTTGATGATGAGAAGAATTAGTTTTGATTTTTTCAGCACCAACAATCGAAAAAAGTTTTGAATTTCTCTCAACTATAACTTCATGATAACCACAATGATAGTCATTAAACTCTTCAAAGTGACTTTGCTCGTGATCCATGTATTTCTCCTCGTCCGGAATATGTTGAATTACTTTTCCACCGTGCAAAACGTTGATTAGCTGCATTCCATTGCAAATTCCAAGAAATGGTAAATCTGTTTTTATAGCTTTTTTTCCCAATTCATGCTCAAAATTTTCTCGAACTTCGTTTAGCTTCACCGTTTCATGAACCTCGCTTTCGCCATAGCGTTTTGGATGAATGTCGAAATATCCGCCAACAATCATAAGTCCATCGAGAGATTCTAAGTAAGAATCAATCAAATCATAATCATAAGTAAGCATGATTGCAGCGCCGCCAGCGCTATTTATCATATCAACATAATTTGAGCGCACAGCGTAGTAATTGCCCTTGGAATAACCATTAGCGCAACCTTCTCTGTAATCAGGAACGATTCCGATTAATGGGCGATGATTTTTGAGAGTAATCATGAAATAGTTTGTTGATATTCAATTGCCGCCGCCAGAGCAGCAAGCTTTGAAATTAAAGAATAAACAGAGGTTATTTTGTCTTTTTCCGCACCTAATTCAATTTGATTTTCTGACAAATTTTCTAAATCAAAAAATTGTGCTCCAGCAGAATTAAGGCTGGATTTTTCATCTTTTTCAACATTGGCACGAAATAAATTTCCAACAACCTTGCCATCAACCACATAAATCATTGGCTCAGCAACTTTTCCGTCAATTCTATCTAGCGTTTTAACACCCTCTTGGATTATGACCTGAGTAGTTTGCACCGATCCTTTCAACATATTCATTTTATTGCGTTCCTTCTTGTTAATTTGCAAAACATCTTCACCTGAAAAAACCACCCAAACCGCTATTCCATAAGTTCCATTATCAGCTTTAATGTAGCAGTAAGGCTCTTCCTCGATACCATATTCTTTATATTTCTCTCTGATTTTTTGAATAAGATCATCAACATTTTGCGCCAAAGATTCGAGACCAACCCTTTCTTTAAAATTCACATCATTTTGTACATTATGCATCGTAGAAATCAGCCATGAATCTATTTCCAGAACCTCTGCCAACTCTTGCGCAACCTGATTATAAATGTCAAAATAATGTGATTTTTCTCGGCTATGCCAGCCCATTTTTTCTGATGGAACTATCGGAGTTTTTAAAGATTTTAAAATATCAGGAACACCATCGGTTAAGTCGTTATTTAGCACAATTACATCAGCTACAAAGCTATCTAGAGCTTTAATGGTATCGTCACTTTTTACTATAGGATGAAGTGTTAAAAAATGACCATTTTCTAGATCTATTTCCTGTTTTTCAGAAGTGTTAGAGCCGATCAAAACCTCTCTTTTTGCAGCAAGAATTTCCTGTAAGCAGCGCACATTTTCTAAATATCTCAAATTACGAGTATGAGATTCAGGAAAAATAATGATTTTTTTTGTATTCGGAAAGTTTTCTGTAAAAAAATTATCGATGATGATTTTTGCTCTATCTTTAGAATTTTCGCTTAAATTATTGAAACCAGCCGGAAAACAGTTGGTATCAACAGGGGCAATTTTTATTTGTGAATGACGCAGATCAACTGAGTTATAAATAAGAAAAGGATTTCCATGAAGCTTTTTGGCAAAAAATTCATCAATCTTCTGTTTGTTGCTGCTGATCTTTTGCGAAAGAACTTCAATAATTTTATGCATCAATAAAAATTCTAGTTGGTGAAATTAGCTGAGTAAGATTTTGGCTTAATTGACGAAATTTTTGGATCATGAATTTCAAACTCAAAATTACGCTCTTTGGCAAAATTAATTGCCTCTTCTTTATTCGAAAACTCAAAACGAAATTGCGATAAAGTGCTGCTCGCAGAAACCCAGCCCATCAAAGGGTTTATTGACCTAATATCTTCTTTCTCAATCGGCTCAACTAACCATTTTTTTAGATTTCTTTTTCCTGATTGCATCGATGATTTTGTAGGACGAAATATTTTTACTTTCATATATTTTTAGATTTTTACCAATTCATTATTGCAAAAAATTCGACGAAAAATTGATCTGCAACAGACTCATTATTTACCAACCGCAGACCCTTCACGCCTAGGATCAGCGCCGCCTTGAAGTTTATTCCTTCCTTCCACGGAAATTGCATTAACACCACTAACAATTTCAACAATTTTAGTTTTGTGACCAAGTTTATTTAAACCAGCTTTTAGTTTAGCAATATCCTTACCCTTTTCTAACTCCACAACGTCATTTAAAACAACAAATGATGGCAAAGAGATTGAATCTTGAATATCTAAGCCAAAATCAAGGTAGTTCACGATTGTTTTAGTTACAAATTGAATAATTCTTGGTCCACCAGGAGATCCAACAACCATTTTTAGCACACCATTATTATCAAAGACAAAGGTCGGAGACATTGAGCTGCGTGGCTGCTTTCCTGGCTCAAGAGCATTCGCAACTTTCTTGCCATCTTTAGTCGGCACAAAAGCAAAATCTGTAAGCTGATTATTTAATAAAAAGCCATCAACTGACAAAGCTGAGCCGAAAAAATATTCAATAGAGCTTGTCATGGCAACAGCATTTCCTTCTTTATCAACAATTGACATATGGGTTGTTGATGGCATTTCTGCAGCCTCTTTATCTAGAACTACATTCTTAATTTTTGGCACGAAGTTTCCAGCCTTAACATTGTCATTAGCGGCATCTTGTTTGATTAGAGCGGCGCGTGATTTTAGATAATTTTTACTCAAAAGACCGCTCAAAGGAACCAATGATCTATCGCCAAAATATTCATTGCGATCAGCATAAGCTAAACGAGTTGCCTCAACTATCAAATGCACCGCCTCAAGCGAATTTGGCTGCAATTTTGCTAAATCAAAATTTTCTAAAATTCCTAAAGTTTGCAGAACTGTTGCGCCGCTAGATGGAAGAGGAAGAGTACAAATTTTGTATTTACTGCGATATTTAACACAAATCAATTTTCCCTTTTTGATTCTGTAGCTTTCCAAATCGCTCAACGATAAATAACCAGGGTTTGTTTCTGAATTTTGCACAGCATTAACAATGTCTTTAGCAATCTTGCCATTATAAAAATCATCAATGCCTTTTCTCGAAATTATTTCAAAGGTATTAGCGAGTTTTGGGTTGGTAATTTTTTCGCCCACATCGTAAGGCTTGCCGTTTTTCTTTAGATAAATTTCGGCGGTTTCATCAAATTTTTTAAGATAAGAAATAGTTTTTGAAAGCGCGTGAAATCTTTCGCTAACAACAAAACCTTCGCGAGCAATTTTTATTGCCGGCTGAAACAAATCTTTCCAAGGCAATTTTCCGTAAAAATAATGGGCTTCCTTCATCAATTTTAAAGCTCCTGGAGTTCCAACCGATAAGCCACCTTGAACTACATCGTTAAATGCTCGCGGTTCACCATTTTTATCCAGAAAAATTGTACTTTTAGAATTTTTTGGAGCGGTTTCTCGCCCGTTAAAATATAAGGTATTTCCAGTTTTTTTATCGTAATAAAGAAAAATAGCGCCGCCTCCAATGCCTGAAGAATGAGGCTCAACAACATTCAAAACCAACTGAGTTGCAATCATTGCGTCAATTGCATTTCCGCCTTTTTCAATCATTTCCGCTCCAGCTTGACTGGCAAGCTCAGAACCGGAAGAAACCATGTATTTACTGCCTTCAATTTTTTTTACATCTCTAAAACCCGAATCAGGTTCTCCAACCCAATAGTCGGAAAGGCTAAAAGAAGAGCTTTTTTCGCCTTTGCTTGCGCAAGCAGAAAAAGTTAAAAGAATTATAATTGCGACAGTTTTTAAAAAATTATTTTTCATGCTTAACGTAAAATATTTTTAAGCGCCAATTCCAGAATCGGCATTTTAAAATTGCTGAAAAGAAAATTAAAAAGCATCCAAGCCAAATCAAATAAATAAATGGTTTGTAATAGGCGCGAACGGCATAATTCTCTTTTTCATCCCTGTTGCCAATCACTAAATAAATGTCTGAAAAAATTCCATTTTTTATTGATGCTTCGTTGGTATTTTGTTCAGAAACAGGATAATAGCGAAGTTGCGGCGCAAGCTTTCCGGTTTTTTTACCGTTATCGTCAATAATGATAAAATTTCCCTGACGCGCCAAAAAATTCTTGCCAATTTTATGCTCAATATCGACGAATTTTAATTCGTGATTAGCAATTTTTATAGATTGACCGATGCGTAAATTTTCTTCTTTGGTAATTCCAAATGAAGAAGTAAGAACCACGCCAACAATGATGATCGAAAAACCAAAATGAGCTAAAGTCATAGCCATATTCGATCTCAAAAGCAAAGTCATTAAAGCTGAGAAAATTGCTAAAAACAAAACCAATAATTGCAAAATATCTGGCTTTGCTTGGTAAAAAAAAGTCAGCGAAGTAACTGCGATTGCAATTAGAACTACGTAAGAAGTGCGGCGATTATTTATCGAAGTTTTTTCGAAATAATGCAGCTGATTTGAGAAGGCAAAAAAAGCCAAAAACGGCAAAATTAAAATGGTAAAAATTTTGTTGTAATAGCTGGCGCCAATTGACACAAATTGGTCAAAAAATCCGCGAGAAAAAATTGGATAAGTGGTGCCCAACAAAACTACAAAAAGTGCGATCATCAAAATGTAGTTATTAAAAAGAATCGCTCCAGTTTTTGACCATAAAGAGTTTTTAACTTCTTCACTTTTCAATGACGACATTTTTGCACCAAAAATTAGCAGACCAGCACCACCAATAACAAAAATAAGAGCAATGATAAAAAACCCACGATCCAGATCTATGGCAAATGAATGCACTGAGGTTAGCACACCAGAACGTACTAAAAAAATTCCAAGAAGGCATAAGGTAAAAGTCAGAATCGACAAAAAGGCAGTCCAAATTTTAAAAATTTCTTTCTTCTCAAGAATTTTTAAACAATGCACTAAAGCGGTTGCTGCAATCCACGGCATTAGAGAAATATTTTCTACAGGATCCCAAAACCAATATCCACCCCAACCAAGCTCGCGATAAGCCCACCAGGCACCA
>JACCDN010898168.1_pt1 | contig 36719 bp, 34 predicted proteins | sample 7441691 | NCBI WGS metagenome assembly JACCDN01 (sample SAMN15323439, study PRJNA562643) | freshwater metagenome | isolation source: river surface water | place: USA:Blue River Watershed | collected 2017-08-16
CGGCACGCTGTGCCTGCGGCAAAAGCTGTGGGGCAAGGCTCAGCGCCATCTGGAGCAGACGGTGCTCGGTGCCACCGAGCGCAGCACCTTGCAGGAAGCCCACCTGCGGCTGGCGCAAATGTATGAAGCGACCAGCCAGCCGGATGCAGCGGCCACCCACTTCCGCCAGTGCGCACTGGCGACCCTGCCGGCGCCGGCACGGCGCTGACGCTCCCTGTCGCGTCTGCCGGGTTTGCCCGGTCTGCCCTGTCTGCCCGGCCTGACGTAAGGGAATGGAAAGCCTGCCCGGCTATAATGCCGGGTTTTGCTTCTCTTAAAATTAGCCGAGGACCCCGATGAGCCTGAATAACGTCCCGTCCGGCCGCGATTTGCCGAACGATTTCAACGTCATTATCGAAATTCCGATGAATGCCGACCCGATCAAATATGAGGTCGACAAGGAATCCGGCGCGCTGTTCGTGGACCGCTTCATGGGCACCGCGATGCACTACCCGTGTAACTACGGCTACGTGCCGCACACCATCGCCGACGACGGTGACCCGGTCGATGTGCTGGTCATCACCCCGTTCCCGCTGATCCCGGGCGTGGTCGTCCGTTGCCGCCCGATCGGCGTGCTGAAGATGACCGATGAATCCGGCGGCGACGCCAAAGTGCTGGCGGTACCGGTCGACAAGGTCCTGCCGATCTACACCCACTGGCAAAAGCCGGAAGATCTGAACGACCTGCGTCTGCAGCAGATCCAGCACTTCTTCGAACACTACAAGGACCTGGAGCCGGGCAAGTGGGTCAAGGTCGATGGCTGGTATGGCCCGGACGAAGCGCGCGCTGAAATCCTGAGCGGCGTTGACGCGTACAAGAAGGCAGCAAGCAAGCCGAACTTCTGATCGCGCTTGCGGCATAAACAACGCGGCCCTGGCAACAGGCGTCGCGTTTTTTATTGTCAGTCGGTTTGATTGCCTGTGTCGCGGAACGGGTTGCGTTCGTTCAGCTCATCCATGTAGGCACCGATGCCTTTGCCTTCCTGTTTCAGGAAGCGCTCGACCGCATCCGAGAACGCCGGATGCGCAAGCCAGTGCGCTGACCAGGTCTGCTGCGGCAGGAAGCCGCGCGCCATCTTGTGCTCGCCTTGCGCGCCGCCTTCGAACGCCGGAATGCGGTTTGCGATGCAGAATTCCAGCGGCTGGTAATACGCCGTCTCGAAATGCAGGCAGGGATGCTGTTCGATGCAGCCCCAGTAGCGGCCATACAGCGCTTGCTGGTCATACACCAGCAGCGAGGACGCAATCGGCTCGCCGTCGCGCTCGGCGATGACCAGCAGCAGGTGCTGCGGCATCGTTTCGCCGATGCGAAGGAAAAAATCCAGGTTCAGGTAAGGCGTGGACCAGTGTGCCTGATAGGTCTGGTCATAGCAGCGCTTGAAGAAACGCCAGTCGGCCTCGCTCGCATCTTCACCGCGCAACTGCCGTAACCTGATGCCGGCTTCGGTGACCTTGCGACGCTCGGCGCGGATGTTCTTGCGCTTTTTCATCTCCAGCGTGGACAGGAACTGCTCGAAGCTGTCGTAACCGGCGTTCTGCCAGTGGAACTGCACCCCCTTGCGCAGCAGGAAACCGGCGGCCTGCAGTTGCTGCGCTTCCGCTTCGGTCGGGTACAGGATGTGGGTGGATGACAAGCCGCTCGCTTGCTGCACGCCCTGCAATGCGTCGAGCAGGGCAGCGCGTGCGTGATCATCGATCGCGAGCAAGCGGTTGCCTGACACCGGTGTGAACGGTATCGCCGACAACAGCTTGGGGTAATAGTCGAGGCCATTGCGCTTGTACGCATCGGCCCACGCCCAGTCGAATACATACTCGCCGTAGGAATGAAATTTGGCGTACATCGGCAGTGCGGCAACCAGTTGCCCGGCGTTGTCGTCAGCGTCCAGCCACAGCGTCAGATACTGCGGCTGCCAGCCAGTATTGTCGGCAGCGCTGCCGGAGGCATGCAGCGCATGCAGGAACGCAAACGACAGGAAAGGGTTCGGCGCCGATTGTGCAGCGACCAGCGCATCCCAGGCCGGCTGGCCGGCGTCGGCAAGGGAAGCGAGTATGCGCGTGCGATAATTCCGTTTTATTGAGCCCATCGTCGGGTACAGGTTTTCGAGCCTCAGCGTCCCATGTCCGTCACCGTAGCCATCGCACAGATCAACAGCACCGTCGGCGACCTTGCTGGCAACAGCGAACGCATTGCAGCGGCCGCGCGGCGCGCAGCCGCCGACGGCGCCGACATCGTGTTGACGCCTGAACTGTCATTGGTGGGATATCCGCCGGAAGACTTGCTGCTGCGCCGTTCATTCTACGCAAAATCCTCGGCGGCGTTGACCACGCTCGCGGGCGAGCTGGCCGGTCTGCAAGGCTTGCACGTGATTGTCGGCCACCCGATGGCCGAAGCAGGCAGCGATGGCGAGTTCGTGAACTACAACGCCGCATCGGTGCTGAAAGAGGGCGCCATCATCGCCACCTACCGCAAGCAGGCGCTGCCGAACTACACGGTGTTCGACGAGAAGCGCTATTTCACGCCGGCCGACGACGTCTGCACCTTCGACGTGAAGGGCACGCGCTTCGCCATCAATATCTGCGAAGACACGTGGTATCCCGACATGCCCGAAAACGCGCGTGCCGCCGGCGCGCAGGTATTGCTGGTGCCGAATGCATCGCCGTACCACATGAACAAACAGCACCTGCGGGTCGAGGTGATGCGCGAGAATGTCAGCCGACGCGGCATGGCGCTGGTCTATGCGAACCTGTACGGTGCGCAGGACGAGCTGGTGTTCGACGGCGCGTCCTTCGTGCTCGATGCGCAGGGCGAGTTGCGCGCGCAACTGAAACACTTTGCGGAAGACTTTGCGCTGGTGCGTTTCGACGCGGGCGTGCCGCAGCCCTTGCCGCTGCCAGAGCCGCTGTCCATCGAGGCGCAGGTGTACCAGGCGCTGGTGACCGGGGTGCGCGACTACGTGGGCAAGAACGGCTTCCCGGGCGCCATCATCGGTTTGTCCGGCGGTGTCGATTCGGCGCTGACGCTGGCGATTGCGGTCGATGCCCTGGGCGCTGACAAGGTGAGGGCCGTGATGATGCCGTCGCCGTACACCGCCGAGATTTCGTGGATCGATTCGCGCGACATGGTCCAACGCATCGGCGTGCGCTATGACGAAGTAGCGATCGCCGATTGCTTCGATGCCTTCCGTCGCTCGCTGGCGTTCGAATTCGACGGCTTGCCCGAGGATGCGACCGAAGAAAACATTCAGGCCCGTATCCGCGGCACCCTGCTGATGGCGCTGTCCAACAAGACCGGTGCGATCGTGCTCACCACCGGCAACAAGAGCGAAATGGCAACCGGCTATTGCACGCTGTATGGCGACATGGCGGGCGGATATGCGGTCATCAAGGATATTGCGAAGACCCTGGTCTACCGGCTCTGTCATTACCGAAATGGCATCGGCGACGTGATCCCCGAGCGCATTCTGACGCGCGCGCCATCGGCCGAGCTGCGGCCCAACCAGACCGACCAGGATTCATTGCCGCCGTATGACGTGCTCGATGGCATACTCCATCGGTACATGGAAGAGGGGCAGGGCGTTGCGGAACTGCTGGCCGCCGGGTATCGTAAGGAAGATGTCGAGCGCATTACGCGGCTGATCAAAATCAACGAGTACAAGCGCCGCCAGGCTCCGGTCGGCCCGCGCGTGACGCACCGTGCCTTCGGCCGCGACTGGCGCTACCCGATCACGTCGAAGTTCAGAGAATAAGCACCGAGCACGCACAGCATACGTCAACAGCATACGTCAACAAGTTACGTCAAGATCGCGCAAGCCAACCCAATTGTCATCAGCCGGAACAGGAGATCCCGTGAAGCACATCACCGCCATCATCAAGCCGTTCAAACTCGACGAAGTGCGCGAGTCGCTCGCTGCCGTCGGCGTCAATGGCCTGACCGTCACCGAAGTCAAGGGCTTCGGCCGCCAGAAGGGCCATACCGAGCTCTACCGCGGTGCCGAGTACGTGGTGGATTTCCTGCCGAAGGTGAAGGTGGAAGCCGTGGTTGCCGAAGATGTGCTGGACCATGCGGTGGAAGCGATCGTGAAAGCAGCTCGTACCGGCAAGATCGGTGACGGCAAGATCTTCGTGCAGAACGTCGAGCAGGTGATCCGGATTCGTACCGGTGAGACGGGTGCCGAGGCGGTCTGACATCACACTTGCACGGTCTGGCTCACAGGCCGGGCCGGCTTCGGCAGGCAAGGCTCACCGTCGTTGACCTCTCCCACGGTTTCGCTTGCAAGCGAAACCGCTGCCTCACCCCTTCAGCAGTACCATCAACGCGCCGCTGCCACCATCGGCAGCGCGCGCCTGGCAGAAGGCCATCACTTCTTCCTTCTGCACCAGCCAGTTTCTGACCTTGTTCTTCAGTACCGGCTTCTTGTCCAGTGAGCCCAGACCCTTGCCGTGGATGATGCGCACGCAGCGCACGCCGCGTTTCGTCGCATCGCGCACAAAAGCCGCCACCGCTTCACGCGCCTGATCGACACGCAAGCCGTGCAGGTCGAGCTGGTCTTGGGTGACCCAACCGCCGCCACGCAGCTTTTTCATCACGTCCGGTCCGATGCCGGGGCGCGCAAAGGACAGCGCCTCATCGGTTTCGAGCAGCGTATCGATCGAAAATTCATCCGACAGCGATTCCTGCAGCACCGCTGCATCGTCGGCCATGCGCTGGCGCGCAATCGGTTGGGGTTTGGGGGTGTCGGTGATCACGCGCGGTGGCGCGTTCAGGGGCTTTACCTGTCCCACGCTGTCGCGAAACAAGTTCGCTTCGCGCGCCAGCTGCGCTTCGCGCTCGCGGCGCAGGCGCTCGGCCTCGGCCCTTTCCTTCAGGCGCTGCTGGAATGCCTTCAGTTCTGCGAGGTCCTTCATTGCCGGCTCCTGTCAGCCCATCAGGGATCACCTGGCCCCGCACCTGTTTTCCGGTACAGCGCGGGACCGGGTGTCGTCTGACTTATTCCTGCGCTTCGAGGTAGCGCTGCGCATCCAGCGCAGCCATGCAGCCGGTGCCGGCGCTGGTGATCGCCTGGCGGTATACGTGATCCTGCACGTCGCCTGCCGCGAACACGCCCTCCACCGAGGTCATGGTCGCCATGCCTTCGATGCCGCTCTTGGTGATGATGTAACCATTGTTCATCGCCAGCTGGCCGTCAAAGATGCCGGTGTTTGGCTTGTGGCCAATTGCGATGAACAGGCCATGGACCGATACCGGCGTCATCTTGCCATCGACGGTGGACTTGATGTTGATGCCGGTGACGCCGCTGGCGTCACCGGTTACCTCGTCCAGCGTGTGGTTCCAGTGGATCTCGACCTTGCCCTCGGCGACCTTGGCCATCAGGCGGTCGATCAGAATGGGCTCGGCGCGGAATTTGTCCCGGCGGTGGATCACGGTGACCTTCTTCGCAATGTTCGACAGGTACAGCGCTTCTTCAACGGCGGTATTGCCGCCGCCGACCACGGCCACGTCCTGGTTCTTGTAGAAGAAGCCATCGCAGGTCGCGCAGGCCGACACGCCCTTGCCCATGAAGGCTTCTTCTGAAGGCAGGCCCAGATACTGTGCCGACGCGCCGGTGGCGATGATCAGCGCATCGCAGGTGTAGGTGCCGGCATCGCCCTGCAGGCGGAACGGACGCTCGTTCAGGTGCGTGGTGTGAATATGATCGAAAATGATTTCGGTATTGAAGCGCTCCGCATGCTGCAGCAGGCGTTGCATCAGTTCCGGGCCTTGCACGCCCATCGGGTCGCCCGGCCAGTTCTCGACATCCGTGGTGGTCATCAGCTGGCCGCCTTGCTCGACGCCGGTCACCAGCACCGGGTTCAGGTTGGCGCGTGCCGCATAGACGGCAGCGCTATAGCCGGCAGGGCCGGAACCAATGATCAGGACGCGTGCGTGTTTGGTGCTGGACATGGGAATCTTCTGAAATCAACAATAAAAAACAAGTTAGCGCGACGAAGCGGCGCAAATCCTGCAGACCTGCGCACCGGTCTCCCTCGGTGTCTCTGGAATATATTGATAGGGATGCTTCTACGACGGGATGACGGCCCGGAACGGGTATCATCTCGACTTGAAGAATCGTGCAGTGTTCGCTTACCTGTTCCTGCACGAAATCCAACCGACATTATAGTGGATTCGCCTGTGCGGATCCTGACCCGGCATCCATGACCCGAGCCAGCTCTTCCTTCTCCCGTCCGGCCCCCGAAACCGCCCCCGATCCGCTGCCAAACCGGCTGATTCGCCTGCTGTCCGAGGCCCGTTGGGTCGCGTTTGCGGTGCTGGGTGTTTACCTGACGCTGGTCCTTTACACCTATGCACCGGGCGATTCCGGTTGGTCGCACGCGGGCATGGGCCCGAAGCCCGCCAACTGGGGCGGCACTGCCGGCGCATGGCTGGCAGACCTGATGCTGTACGTGTTCGGCTTTTCCGCGTGGTGGTTTTGCGTGGCGCTGGTGGCGTCGGTGTGGGTGAGCTATCGCCGTCTCGCGCAGCGTTTCCTGCTGCAGCGCCAGCCTGAGCCGCCGCACCGTTACGAAATGGCGATTCGTGCCGCTGGCTTCGTGCTGATGGTATTGGGCAGCTCCGGCATCGAATACGTGCGCATGTACTCGCTGAAGGTGCAGTTGCCGCGCGATCCCGGTGGTGTGCTGGGCGAGACCTTCGGCGGTTTTGCGCAGGCAGCGCTCGGCTTCAACGGTGGCACGCTGGTGCTGCTAGCCTTGTTCGGCCTTGGCTTCTCGCTGTGCTTCCATGTGTCGTGGATGGCGGTGGCCGAGAAGCTCGGCGGCGCGATCGAAAGTTTTGCGCAATGGGTGATGGAAATGTATGCCGCGCGCCAGGATCGCAAGATCGGCCAGGAAGCGGTGGTCAAGCGCGAAGAAATCGTCGTCAAGGAGCGCGAGAAAATCGTCGAGGCAACGCCGATACAGATCGTGCCGCAAGTCGTCAGCGTGCCCAAGTCCGAGCGCGTGCAGAAAGAAAAGCAGGTATCGCTGTTCCTCGACCTGCCCGACACCAATCTGCCGCCGCTGTCGCTGCTCGATGAGCCGCCGGTGGAGCAAGAGACGGTCAGTGTCGAAACGCTGGAATTCACCAGCCGCCTGATCGAGAAAAAGCTCGGCGACTTCGGCGTCGAAGTGAAGGTGGTCGCTGCCTACCCGGGCCCGGTCATCACCCGCTATGAGATCGAGCCCGCCACCGGCGTGAAAGGCAGCCAGATCGTCAACCTCGCGCGCGACCTTGCGCGCGCGTTGTCGCTGACCTCGATCCGTGTGGTCGAGACCATCCCGGGCAAGAACTACATGGGCCTGGAACTACCGAACCCGAAGCGCCAGATCGTGCGCCTGTCTGAGATCGTCGGCTCCAAGGTCTATAACGACAATGCGTCGCTGCTGACCGTCGGTCTCGGCAAGGACATTGCCGGTAACCCGGTGGTGGCCGACCTCGCGAAAATGCCGCACCTGCTGGTCGCCGGTACCACCGGCTCCGGTAAATCCGTGGGCATCAATGCCACCATCCTGTCGCTGCTCTACAAGGCGGACCCGAATCAGGTGCGCCTGATCCTGATCGACCCGAAAATGCTGGAACTGTCGATCTACGAAGGCATTCCGCACTTGCTGGCGCCGGTGGTCACCGACATGCGCCAGGCCGGTCATGCGCTGAACTGGGCCGTCAATGAAATGGAGCGTCGCTACAAGCTGATGTCCAAGCTCGGTGTGCGCAACCTCGCCGGCTTCAACCAGAAGATCGCCGACGCCGAGAAAAAAGAAGAAAAGATCCCCAATCCGTTCAGCCTGACCCCGGATGCGCCGGAGCCACTGGAGAAGCTGCCGACGATCGTGATCATCATCGATGAGCTGGCCGACCTGATGATGGTGGTTGGCAAGAAGGTCGAAGAACTGATAGCACGTATCGCGCAGAAAGCGCGTGCGGCCGGCATTCATCTGATCCTCGCAACGCAGCGCCCGTCGGTGGACGTGATCACCGGCCTCATCAAGGCCAACGTGCCCACCCGTATCGCCTTCCAGGTCAGCAGCAAGATCGATTCGCGCACTATCCTCGACCAGATGGGTGCCGAGACCCTGCTCGGCATGGGTGACATGTTGTACATGCCACCCGGCACCGGCTTGCCGGTGCGCGTACATGGTGCGTTCGTGTCCGACGATGAAGTGCACCGCGTGGTCGAACACCTGAAATCGCAAGGTGAACCCAACTACATCGAAGGCATACTCGAAGGCGGTGTCGCTGAAGAGGGTGGCGAACTTGGCGCTAACGGCGAACCTGCAGGCGAGGCCGACCCCATGTACGATCAGGCCGTCGCCGTCGTGCTGAAGAACCGTCGCGCTTCCATCTCGCTGGTGCAACGCCATCTGCGCATCGGCTACAACCGCGCAGCACGCCTGCTGGAACAGATGGAGCAGAGCGGCCTGGTGTCAGCTATGCAGTCCAATGGCAACCGAGAAATTCTCGTGCCGGCTTCCGGGCAGGAGTGAGGCAATGAACCAGATCGCACGCAGTGTATCGCCCGCACTCGCCATGCCGGCTTTCGCATGGCAGCGCTTTCTCGCCATGGCCGCGGTGCCGGCGCTCTGTGTCGCCGTGCTGATGCCGGCGTCGGCACAAGCCGCCGCGCTCGAACAGTTCAAGGCCTTCGTCGCGAATACCAAAAGCGCTCGTGGCGATTTCTCTCAGCGCATGGTCAGGGAAGAGGGCGGCAAAGTACGCGCTTCCAATCAGGCCAGTGGCAGTTTTCTTTTCGCGCGCCCCGGCAAATTCATCTGGAGCTACAAAAAGCCCTATGAACAGGTGCTGCAGGCCGATGGGGACAACCTCTATGTGCACGACAAGGACCTTAACCAGGTCACCGTGCGCAAGCTCGGCAACGCCATTGGCTCGTCCCCAGCGGCGATCCTGTTCGGCAGCAATGACCTGGAAAAGAATTTCACCTTGTCCGAAGCTGGCGAGAAAGAAGGTATCGAATGGCTGCAGGCGATACCCAAGGCCAAAGACACCCAGTTCGAAAAGATTGGCATCGGCCTGAAAGACGGTGTGCCGGTTGCCATGGAGCTGCGCGACAGCTTCGGCCAGGTATCGGTGCTGACCTTCACCCGCTTTGAAAAAAATCCCGCGCTGCCAGGCAACCAGTTCCAGTTCGTGATGCCCAAGGGCGCGGACGTGCTGCAGCAGTGATGCCTTGTAAAGATGCACAGCAAAAAGCTCCGCACCGCTCTTTCGGGAGATAACCCCCGCTTCGTCATCCCGGCGCAGGCCGGGATCCAGCGTCGTTAATCCAACCCATCCAGCATTACCCAATGAACGCCCCCCTAGCCGAACGCCTGCGTCCGTCGACGCTTGACGACGTGATCGGCCAGCAGCACCTGCTAGGCAAGGGCAAGCCCCTGCGCGTAGCCTTCGAATCCGGCCAGCCACATTCGATGATCCTGTGGGGCCCGCCCGGTGTCGGCAAGACCACGCTGGCGCGCCTGATGGCACAAGGCTTCAACGCCGAGTTCATCGCCTTGTCGGCCGTGCTGTCCGGCGTGAAGGACATCCGTGAGGCTGTCGAGCGCGCGCAACTGACGCAAGCCACCTCCGGTCGCAAGACCATCCTGTTTGTTGATGAAGTTCACCGCTTCAACAAGAGCCAGCAGGACGCCTTTCTGCCGCATGTAGAGAGCGGCCTGTTCACCTTCATCGGCGCCACCACCGAGAACCCCTCGTTCGAAGTCAACAGTGCCTTGCTGTCGCGCGCTGCCGTCTATGTACTGAAGTCGCTCAGCGAAGACGACCTGTCGCAAATGCTTGATCGCGCGCTGACACTCTTCGGTGAAGGCGCTGAACACATCGGCATTACCGACGACGCGCGCCCGATGCTGGTGGCCAGCGCCGACGGCGACGGCCGCAAGCTGCTGAACAACACCGAGATCATGCTGCGCGCCACCGTGCAGAAAAAGCAGGCGCAGATCGACGTCCCGCTGTTGCAAGAAAGTCTGGGCGACGCGCTGCGCCGCTTCGACAAGGGCGGGGATGCGTTCTACGATCAGATATCGGCATTGCACAAGTCCGTGCGTGGCTCCAACCCTGACGCCGCGTTGTACTGGCTGGTGCGCATGTTCGACGGCGGCGCCGACCCGCGCTACATGGCCCGGCGCATCATCCGTATGGCGGCTGAAGACATCGGCCTTGCGGACCCGCGCGCGCTGCGCATCGCGCTCGACGCCGCCGAGACCTACGAGCGCCTGGGTTCTCCCGAAGGCGAGCTCGCTCTGGCCGAGGCTGTCGTGTACCTTGCTTGCGCTGCCAAGTCCAACGCCGTCTATAACGCGTACAACCAGGTGCGCGCTTTCATCGCCAAGGACAAGTCGCGTCCCGTGCCCGAGCACCTGCGCAATGCGCCGACCAAATTAATGAAGGAACTCGGCTACGGGAAGCTGTACCGCTATGCGCATGACGAACCCGATGCGTACGCCGCCGCTGAAACCTACCTGCCCGATGGTCTTGGCGACCCGCAGTGGTACCAGCCCGTGCCGCGTGGACTGGAGATCAAGATTGCTGAGAAGCTGGCCTATCTTCGGCAAGTAGATGCCGACGCACGCAAGCCCGAAAAGAAAAAATGAAGTCAGTACACTGATGCCAGTTCATGCAGCGTTTCAAGCTGCAGATGCGTGCAAACGAATCCCCAATGCGCGCGTAACTTTGAGGATGGTCGCGAAACTCGGGTTGCCCTCGCCTGACAGCGCCTTGTACAAACTTTCCCGCCCCAGACCTGTGTCGCGCGATAGTTGTGACATGCCTTTCGCGCGAGCGATGGTGCCCAACGCCTTGGCGATGAATGCTGCATCGTCCCCCGCTTCCTCCAGGCAGGCGTCGAGGTACATCGCCATGTCTTCCTCGGTCTTGAGGTGTTCGGCACTGTCCCATTTTTTGAGATTCGGTGATGTCATGATCACTCCATGATCTTTCGTGCCTCGTTGATGGCCATTGCAATATCTTCCGCTTGCGTACTTTTATCGCCCCCGGCAAGCAAGATCACGACTTCCGTGGCTCGCAAGGTGAAATACACGCGATAGCCTGGTCCGCAATGAATTCGAAGCTCATACACGCGACGACCCACCGGCTTGTAATCACCGAAGTGGCCATCCTCAACTCTGTCGATCCGAGCCTGAATCCTTCGCTTTCCCGCCAGATCCTGGACAGCGTCGAACCAGCGATCAAACCGCTCAGTCGTGAGAACCGAGGGCATGGAGAACTGTATAAAATGGGATACAACTTGTCAAGTTGGCCTCCGGTTTGCTCAAGTCGATTGGCAAGCCGGGAGGCTATTGGTCGCACTTGGGTAGACGCAAGCATCAATCGCGATTGGCTGGCAGGCACGCAACATTCCGACATGTGTCAGTACCACCCCGCAAAATCGGTACGCGCGCTTGATACAATCGCATCTTTGCCCAGCAAGCCGAATATCACCCCATGATCGACATCCAGCTCCTCCGCAAGGACATCGACGCCGTCGCCATCCGTCTGGCACAGCGCAAGTTCAACCTCGATGTGGCGACCTTCAATGCCCTCGAGTCCGAGCGCAAGGCCATCCAGACCCGCACTGAAGAACTGCAAAGCCAGCGCAACACGCTGTCCAAGCAGATTGGCATCCTCAAGGGCAAGGGTGAAGACACCGCGCCCGTGATGGCGCAGGTCGCCGGTATCGGCGACGAGCTCAAGGCCTCGGCCGAGCAGCTGGAAGTGGTGCAGGCCAGGCTGGCTGAATTCACGCTGGCCATTCCCAATATCCCGCATGAATCCGTGCCGGCAGGCGCCGACGAGAGCGGCAACGTCGAAGTACGCAAAGTCGGTACCCCGCGCCAGTTTGACTTTGAAGTCAAAGACCATGTTGACCTCGGCGCGCCGCTGGGCCTGGACTTCGATACCGGCTCCAAGCTGTCCGGCTCGCGCTTCACGGTCATGAAGGGCGGCATCGCGCGTCTGCATCGTGCGATCGCCCAGTTCATGCTCGACACCCATACCGCCGAGCATGGCTACACCGAGTGCTACACGCCGTACATCGTCAGTGCGGACACGCTCAAGGGCACCGGCCAGCTGCCCAAATTCGAGGCCGACCTGTTCGCGGTGAAGAAAGGCGGCCAGGAAGGCGAGGGCGAAGCGCTGTACCTGATCCCGACCGCCGAAGTCACGCTGACCAACTTCGTGCGCGACGAGATCATCAACGCCGACCAGCTGCCCACCCGCCTCGTCGCCCATTCGCCGTGCTTCCGCTCCGAAGCCGGCAGCTACGGTCGTGACACGCGTGGCATGATTCGCCAGCATCAATTCGACAAGGTCGAGATGGTGCAGCTCGCGCACCCCGATCACTCGTACCGGCAGCTCGAGGAGATGTGCAGCCACGCCGAGAACATCCTGAAAAAGCTCGGCCTGCCATACCGCGTGATCACGCTCTGCACCGGCGACATGGGCTTCGGCGCCGCCAAGACCTACGACCTCGAAGTGTGGCTGCCCGCGCAGAACACTTATCGCGAGATTTCGTCCGTCTCCAACTGCGAAGCCTTCCAGTCCCGCCGCATGCAGGCGCGCTTCCGCAATGCACAGGGCAAGCCCGAACTGCTGCACACACTGAATGGCTCGGGCCTTGCTGTCGGCCGCACACTGGTGGCAATACTCGAGAACTATCAGCAAGCCGACGGCAGCATCACGGTGCCGGAAGCGCTGTGGCCGTACATGGGTGGCGTTAAAGTTTTGAAATCACACTGACGAACAAGGTGCGGGGGCTTACTTAAGGAGCAAGAACTCTGCTACAATCGCGGTCTTTCGGAAACGACCACATGTTTTCGAACCCGGAGAGGTGGCAGAGTGGTCGAATGTACCTGACTCGAAATCAGGCGTACGGAAACGTACCGTGGGTTCGAATCCCACCCTCTCCGCCAAATGATTACTCCCCCAGCGGCTTCGGCTTCTGGTCGCAAGGCCTCTTCGGAGGCCTTTGCTTTTTAGCGTGGCGATACTGGAGAGGGGAAGACGCACAACCCTCCTAAAGATCGGATGTCATCGATCACGAATACAGATGGTGGTCTGGACGACTCTTCATCTCATTTTTGAGTTGCACGTACCTGGCTGATGAAGTCTCCGAGCGAAAGCAGTGAATCGCCCCGGGAATCGTGGAGGCTGTTTGGTTTAAGTTGAGGCCACCGAAGTAGCCTCGCTGGCAAGTTGCAGCCAGTAGTTTGCGTCAGCTTCGGCCAATCGCTCGGTATGCCGGATCGAGACTTACTGCGAGCCACGATCCGAGTGATGCACCCATGGCGTCGAGCGTTCAGGCTGCCGATCATAGAGTGCCTGCTCTAACGCATCGCGCACGAAGTCGGAATGCATATTGCTGCTCACGCACCATCCGACAATGCGGCCGGCATAAACATCAATCACAAACGCCACATATAGCCTAATGCTGGTCAGTTAACACAAGCCGCTAGATCCCGGCTTGCGCCGGGACGACATATCAAGAGCTATCGGCCTTAAAACGTCATCCCGGCGAAAGCCGGGATCCAGTGTCTTTCGTTGAGCACCCGAAAACTTCGCCCTTAACTGATCGGCATTTACATATAGCCAGCCTTGCGAGGTTGAGACATCTCTTGTTTCTTGGGGGTCTATGCGACCTTGATGACCACCTTTCCTTTGACACGACCACGCTCAACGTAGCTCATTGCGTCGTTAGTGGACGCGAACGGAAATACCTTGTCGACCACTGGGCGCACTGCGCCAGTCTCGACCAGCGTAGCGATCGCCTTAAGTTGGTTGCCATTCGCCTTCATGAACAGGAACGAATAATCCACGTCACGTTGCTTGGCCTTCTTTCTGGTTCCCCAACTCAGTAGTCTCATGATTTGCTTCACCGGCCAGCTTGCCTTGATTTCTTCTGCAGACACAGGATCAGGTGGGCCGGAAATCGAGATGAGCCTTCCTCCAGGTTTAAGGATGTTCAAGGACTTCTTCAGTGTCTTGCCGTCTTGGCTGTTCAACACAAGGTCGTAATCCTTGAGCGCATCTTCAAAATCGTTCTGGTGATAGTCAACGACAACGTCGGCTCCCAGTTCCTTGACCCACTGCATATTGGTTGCGCTGGTGGTCGTGGCAACGGTCGCCCCCAAGTGCTTGGCCAACTGGATAGCGAAGGTTCCTACGCCGCCCGAACCCGCTTGGATGAATACCTTCTGACCCTTTTTCAGGTGTCCCTTCTCGATAAGAGCCTGCCACGCAGTCAGGCCTACCAGAGGCAACGATGCTGCTTCCTCCATGGTGATGTTGCGGGGCTTTAATGCCAACGCGCTCTCTTTGACTGCGACGAGCTCGGCAAAGGTACCGATGCCTAGATCGTCGGGTCGTGCATAGACCTCGTCGCCTTGTCTGAAATTCTGAACGCGAGACCCAACCCGGACAACAACGCCGGCGACATCGTGCCCGAGAACGAAGGGGGTCTTGTAGGGCAGCAGGAGCTTGAATTCCCCGCTACGGAGTTTGGCGTCCAAGACATTCACGCTGGCGGCACATACTTTGACGAGTACCTCGTCCTCTCGTAGTTCTGGCTCAGGGAGGTCAGCCATGCGCAGCGGCTGGGATTTTCCATAGCGGTCCAGAAGGAATGCTTTCATGATGCTTGCCTTTTTCAACGAGGTAAGAGGTTGGGGGAGTGGCGTGGGTTGGCTATTCGTATGATGAGCGTAATACGTAAGTGGAAAAAAAGAGATCAGGTAGGCCTGTTGGTTAAAGACTCCAGAGCCGCCGAGCAAAGCTCCTCCGATAGCGCAGGGTCACTTACTGCACGCGCCAGAATGAGCGTGCCGACCATCGTGGCCACGGTGACCAGACTCTGCTTACGTGCTTCAGCAGGTTCTGCGGTCTGGACTTCACGCGCGACAAGATCAATCATCTCCTTGATCCGGCTTGTGGCAACGCGGCGTACCTCAGGAGACTGGCGTGGCATTTCGGAGCCCAGTGCTGCCATAGGACATCCACATTCAATGTCCTTGAGATGGTCTTGCGACAGGTAGGAATGAATCAGGAATTCAAGCGATCTCTTCGCCGGAGCAGCCGAGACAACCTCGTGAGCTCGTGCAATGGATTCAGCGCCAGCATGATCAGCGGCTTCTGTCAGCATGGCATCGCGGGACGCGAAGTGGGCATAGAACGCACCGTGCGTTAATCCCGCTTCTTTCATGATGTCGGAGACCCCTGTGCCGGCATATCCACTTCGTCGTATTGCCCGAGCGGCAGCGGATACGATGCGTTCGTGGCTTGCATCCTTGGCGGCAGCACGAGCATAAGGGCTTTTTCTTTGCATGATGGTCATCATATCATGTAACCAATACAAGCCAAATTGGCTTCAGGCTAGACTGCAAGCGCTCTGGCTGGAGAAGGTCAATCGCATCGACGACCCTTTCGAGCAGTCCTTCTTTGTCATGGTCCACCTGCCTTATTTGCAGCCCTTTGCCGACGTCAACAAATGGACCTCGCGGCTGGCAGCAAACTTGCCGCTGATTCGCGCCAATCTATGCCCGTTGACCTTTCTGGGCGTTGACGAGCAGGCCTACAGCCGCGCCATTCTCGGCGTGTACGAAATGACGCGGGTCGAGCTGTTGCGCGACCTGTATGTATGGGCTTATGAGCGCTCAACTCAGGAATACCTTGCCATCAAACAGGATCTTGCCGAGCCTGATCCGCTGCGGCTGGCATGGGGCGAGGTAATCAACCAGTCTGTGCGTGAAGTCGTGCGTCAGTCTGAACGTGACCCTCTCGATGTGATCAAGGAATGTTTGTCTGCCGATGAACTTGGCCGCGACAAGGACGGCATCGAGGCTCTGGTGATCGACGAGCTGCGACGACTGCATGAAGGGGTATTGGCTCGCTACGGGCTGCGGCAATCCGAGTTCGCCGAATGGCTGTCGCGCCAGCGTACTGCTTGAGGCAATGACTGCGCGAGCCACGGGTTAAGCCGATCGTTGCCGGATTTGTCGGCATGAAAGCAGGTGGCATACCGCACCAGCAGCGTGGAAAGTGGCTACCGGATGGTGGAAAAGTCTCAAAAATCCTATCGATTGTAAGGATTTATTTTGGTTGGGGGCAAGTCTCCTATAATCCTCATGATCGACAGGATTTCTTGTTTGGGCGTGGGATTTCTGATCTAATCCTCACATACGTCAGGATCTCTTATGAAAATCACCTTGAAAGATGCCCAAAGCCTTGGGCAAGTCGTACGCGCTGTGCGCAAGGCTCAGGGCGTCAGGCAGGACGACACTGCCGGCAGTCTTGGCGTCAGCGAGAATTTTCTCGGCAAGGTCGAGCGCGGGGGCGAGACTGTCCAGTGGGGCAAGCTGTTCCAGGTGCTGGATGGCCTGGGGGTCAAGGTTGAACTGGACCTGCCGGATGAGTTGGCTCCACAAGTGTCATCGTTGCTGAAGACGAGAAAATGAATCCGCGCGTCCTCATTGCATCGATCAATGGGCGCGAGCTTGGCCGCCTTGAAGCCGAAAACGGCATCTGGACTTTCCAGTACAGCGAAGCATGGCTGAGCCATGAGCAGGCTTACGCGCTGAGCCCGCACTTGCCGCTGGAAAAGGCAAAGATTGTCGACGACAGCAACATTCGGCATGTGCAGTGGTATTTCGACAATCTGCTGCCGGAAGAAGGGCAGCGTATTCTGCTTGCGGGCGACACCGGTGTTGATGCCGCTGATGCATTCAGCTTGCTTGAGTATTACGGGGCGGAGTCTGCAGGGTCGCTGACTTTGCTTCGGCCGGGCACAGTCGAGCATGTATCGGCTGCGCTGAAGCCACTTTCGATGGAAAGCCTTTCTGCTCGCATCAAGCAATTGCCACGCGTATCGCTCACAAAAGCTGCGCAGAAGCGGATGTCGTTGGCAGGGGCTCAACACAAGCTGGCTGTTGTTCTGAATGAGGGGGGCTTGTATGAGCCAGTCGGTGTTTCACCGTCGACACATATCCTGAAGCCGGATCATCCGGATGCAGACTACCCGCACTCAGTCATCAACGAATGGTTCGTGATGCGTCTGGCGGGGCGATTGGATTTGCCTGTTCCGGAAGTCAGGCGGCTGTATGTGCCAGAGCCAGTTTATGTTGTTGCGCGGTTTGATCGGACCCTGACACGGGATGGGTGGCAGCGATTGCATGTCATTGATGCCTGTCAGCTGCTTGGGCTGGATCGCAGCTTCAAGTATGCGAAGGGGAGTGTTGAAATACTCCTCGCTATCGCGAGTGCGTGCAGGGCATCAGCAATCGTCAAGGCGCGATTGTTCAGCTGGCTGGTGTTCAATGCGTTGCTAGGAAACGGCGATGCTCATCTGAAAAATCTGTCCTTCCTGGTATCGCCATCCGGCATACAGCTTGCACCGCATTACGATTTGTTGAGTACGGGTGCATATGATTCGCCTGCCTTTGGCAAGCAGTCGTGGCCAGATGCAACGATGCTTGCCTGGCCTTTGCCGGGGGCGGAAAAGTTTGCAGCATTAAACGTGGAGATTTTGCTGGCGGCGGCGGATTTCCTGAATCTCAAGCACGTAACAGCAAGGCGATTGATCGAAGCACAGGCGATGCGTATTTACAAATTGGCGGTTGGGCTCTACGACGAAGTCGAGGCGGAAAACCGCCGCTTGATCGATACGCAGCCAGCGCTTGCTGTGACGTTGGCAGGCGAATTGAGATGCCTCCGTACTATTGTGCACGGCGTTATCAAAGAAATGGCTGATCGGTTGCTGATTTCCTCATCAAGTGGCGCTCGGTAGTAAGCGAAGACATAGGATTGAATCTGGCCCAGCGCGCAAAATTCGAACTGTGGCCAAGCTGTATCCTTGGCCCACGGTTCGTTGGCATGTTGCCTGTGCTAGCGAGGGGGAATGCAATGTATTGCGTCATGGCGAGCAGGTCGAACTGATCGCACCACAAAAATTACGAATGAAGATGCAATCCATGCGTGAGGCAGCGTCAAAGTTGTATTCAAGCTTAACATCATCAGGTGCTGATCATGCGGCGAATCCTGCTCATAATCGCCGCATGGAAAGCGGAGATAAGCGCTACACCTGGCAGCAGTCCGACTGGCCGAACTGGGTCTATGACCATAGCCGGCTGGCGCCTTTGCTCGCCCGGGTTCATCTTGCGCAGGGTCGCTTGCTGGGCCGTATGGAAGACCTTGGGCTGGCAATGCATGATCAGGCATGCATGCGGGTGCCGGCCGACTTACCGCGCTTCTGGTTCGTGGTCTGCTAAGTAGATCTGGTCCTTACTTTTCCATGCGCCTGACCAGCGTCAGCGCAATCACGCTGACCATCGCCATCGCCGACAGGTAGTAGCCGACAAAGAGCAGCCCGATATGGGTGGCAAGCCAGGTCGCGATATAGGGTGCGAAGGATGCGCCGACGATGGCCGACAGGTTGAACCCGAGCGATGCGCCCGTGTAGCGCACTTCGGCCGGGAACAGATCCGACATCAGCGTGCCCAGCGGGCCGAAGCACATGCCCATCAGCGCCATGCCGATGGACAGCGCCAGCAGTGTCGAAGCACTGCCTGCCGCCAGCATCGGGCCCATCACCAGGCCCAGCAGCACGATGCCGATGGCGCCCATGCGCAGCGCCGACGTGCGGCCGTGACGATCCGAGATCCTGGCCGCGATCGGGATGAACAGCGCGAAGAACAGCACGGATAACAGCTGCAGGATCAGGAAATCCTTGCGCTCGTAACCCAGCGACGTGGTGGCCCAGCTCAACGTGAATACCGTGATCAGATAGAACAGCACGAACTGGCCCATGCCCGAGAACATGGCCAGCAGCAGCGGGCGCGTGTGCTGTGTGAACACGGTCAGCATCGGCACTTTCACGCGCTCGTGCTTCTCCAGCACCTTCGCGAATTCCGGCGTTTCGGTGATGTTCAGTCGCACATACAGTCCGACAAAGACCAGCAATGCGCTCGACACGAACGGAATGCGCCATCCCCAGTCAAGGAAGTCGGCTTCCGGCAGTTGCGTGGTCAGAATCAGGAAAGCGCTGCCCGACAGGAAGAAGCCGGCCGGTCCGCCCAGCTGCGGGAACATGCCGTACCACGCGCGTTTGCCCGGCGGCGCATTTTCGGTGGCGAGCAGGACAGCGCCGCCCCATTCACCACCCAAGCCCAGGCCCTGGCCAAAGCGCAGCACCGCCAGCAGGATCGGCGCCAGGATGCCGATCGATGCATACGACGGCAGCAGACCGATCAGCACCGTCGACAAGCCCATCGTCAACAGCGACGCCACCAGGGTGGCCTTGCGCCCGATGCGGTCGCCGAAGTGCCCGAACAGTGCCGAGCCCACCGGGCGCGCGACGAAAGCCAGGCCAAACGTGGCCAGCGATTGCAGCGTGGCCATCGTTGCATCCGATGAAGGGAAGAAAACCTTCGGGAAGACCAGTACCGCAGCGGTGCCAAAGATATAGAAATCGAAATACTCGATGGTGGTCCCGATCAGGCTGGCGAACAGCACCTTGAGCGGTGAGTTGGCGGCGGGGTTGGCCGCCGTTGGCGTGGGCTCGGATGAACTGAGCGCCGTCGAAGTGAGCGCATCGGGCGCCACGGCCTGCTGTTGCATGAGGTGTCTCCTTGTTTTCTCGGGCTGCCAGTGATCTGCGCTCTTCCTGCCAGGCTCGTTCGCCACCGCCGGGTGCATCGCATCGGCCTCCGCCTCCGCCGGAAAGGCTTGTGACTTTATTTGTCTAACTGGTATGATGAGCGTACAAGTAATGATGATGCCATCGCAGATAAGGTCAGTCAACGTGAAATTCCCACCCAAACCTCAGCCGATCCGGATCGTTGCCAGCCCCCGCCAGAACAGCAGCGTGCTGCTCGACGGCCCCGACCGCGCCGTCGCGCGCGGCATGATGAAGGCCGCCGGCTTTACCGATGACGACCTGCGAAAGCCGCAGATCGGGGTCGCCCACTGCTGGATAGGGACGATGCCCTGCAACCTGAACCATCGCGAGCTCGCGCACAAAGTGATGGACGGCATACGGGCGGCCGGCGGTACGCCGCTGGAAATCAATACCGTTGCCATCAACGACGGCATCACCACCGGCACCGAAGGCATGAAGACCTCGCTGGTCAGCCGGGAAGTGATCGCCGACTCGGTCGAGCTGGTCGCGCGCGGCCACATGCTCGATGGTTTGGTGACGATCTCGGGCTGCGACAAGACCATTCCCGCGATGGCGATGGCGATGGGTCGCATGAATCTGCCGGGGCTGTCGCTGTACAGCGGCTCGATCCTGTCAGGCAAGTGCAGCAAGCCATCGACGCTGTTCGAAGGTCGCAAGCTGACCATCCAGGAAATCTACGAAGCGGTCGGCGCGTTCAACGCAGGCCGCATCAGCGAAGAAGAACTGCGCGATGTTGAAGACCACGCGTGTCCGGGGGCCGGTGCCTGCGGTGGCCAGTTCACCGCCAACACCATGGCGACGGCCAGCGCGATGCTGGGCATCTCGCCGATGGGCTTCAACGACATTCCCGCCGTCGATCTTGCGAAGGGCGATGCTGCCTATCAAAGCGGTGTGATGGCAATGAAGCTGGTCAGCGAAGGCATCACGCCGCGCATGATCGTCACCCGCGAAAGCCTCGAGAATGCGATCGCCGGTGTGATGGCCACCGGCGGGTCCACCAATGCGGTGTTGCACCTGCTCGCGATTGCACGCGAGTTCGGGCTCGAACTGTCCTTGCATGACTTCGACCGCATCTCGCGTCGCACGCCGGTACTGGCCGACATGCGTCCCTGGGGCCGCTTCACTGCGCCCGAGATGCATGAGGCTGGCGGCATTCCGCTGGTCGCGCGCCGCCTGTTCGAGGGCGGGCTGCTGCATGGCGACGCGAAGACCGTCACCGGCAAGAGCATCGGCGAAGAGTCGCTCGCGGCCACCGAAGCACCAGGGCAGGAAGTGATACGTCCGACCAGCGATCCGATCAAGCCGCAAGGCGGTATCGCGATCTTGTACGGCAATGTGGCGCCCGGCGGTTGCGTGATCAAGCTCAGCGGTCAGAAAAAATCCCTGCACCGCGGTCCGGCGCGCGTGTTCGAGACGGAAGAAGCGGCATTCGATGCGGTGAAGCACGGCCTCATCCAGGCCGGCGATGTGATGGTGCTGCGGAATGAAGGTCCGCGCGGCGGTCCCGGCATGCGCGAGATGCAGCTGGTGACCGGCGCACTGCAAGGTGCAGGCCTGGGCGAATCGGTGGCGCTGATGACGGATGGCCGCTTCTCCGGTGCATCGCATGGTTTCGTGATTGGCCACATCGTGCCCGAGGCTGCCGATGGCGGCCCGATCGCCGCACTGCGTGATGGCGACCTGATCGAAATCGATGTCGAGCATCGCAGCCTGCAGGTGGCCGTCAGCGATGACGACATGCGCGCGCGCCTGGCCAGCTGGACGCCGCCCTCGCCGCGCTACACCAGCGGCGTGCTCGCCAAGTATGCGCGGCTGGTTACCGATGCGTCGCAGGGCGCTGTGACCTCGGCGTTTGCGCCGGCCCCGACTTACGCCCACGCCACCACGTCTCGCATGAAGGAATCGGCATGAAGACGGAGATCAATGAACTTGCGATCGGTTTTATCGGCACCGGCCGTCTCGGCAAGGCGCTCGCGCTGTCGCTGATGGATCGCGGCCTGAAGGTCGTGGCCGTCGGCAGCCTGACGCTGGACGAGTCCGCGCCGCTGGCGGCGGCCATTCCCGGCTGCGCCAACCTGACGCCGCAACAAGTCGTCGACCGTTGCGAGCTGGTGTTCGTGACCACCGTCGATGGCGCGATCGAATCGACGGCCAATGCGCTGCAGTGGCGTACCGGCATGGGCGTGGTCCATTGCAGCGGCGCGACCGAAGTGTCGTCGCTGGCGAAGGCCGAGCGCGACGGCGCGCTGATCGGCGGCTTCCATCCGATGCAGACCTTCGGCGATCCGGAAGCGGCACGCCGCTCGCTACCAGGCTGCACGGTCACGATCGAAGCGACTTCGCCGCTGGATGAGGTACTGCGTGCGATTGCGACCCGCCTCGAATGCCATGTGAACCAGCTGCCACCCGGCATGCGCGGTCGCTATCACGCTGCGGCTGGTTATGCATCGCAGTTCATCAACGTGATCCTGCGCGAAGCGTCGGCAATCTGGCAGTCATGGGGCTCCAATGAAGAGGCCGCCGTCGCCGCGTTGCTGCCGCTGGTGCAGGGCACGCTGGCGTCGATCGGCAGTGCCGGTCTGGCCCGGGGCATGCCGGGACCGGTGTCGCGCGGCGACATCGTGTCGATCGACAAGCACCTCGATTCATTGTCGACGCTCGACCCGTCGCTGCAGCAGCTGTATCGCGAGATGTGCGGCCGGAGCATTGCGCTCGGTCTTGAAAGCGGCGGCGTCGATGCCGCGCAGGCGCAGACGCTGCACACGATGCTGGGCACGAAGCAGCTTATGCCGGGTTGAATTTTTTTAAATCGTGCCACTGGCCATAGTCGGGTTCGCGAGGCTCGTCATGATGTGAACCGGGTCGGGATGGCGGATGCAAGGTGTTTGTTTCGGTATCGGGACGAACAGGCATGTGACCGGCGCCTCGCGTGGCCGGCACAGGCTTGCTGTAGCTCTTTGGTGGATTGCCCGCAGGCCTCACCCGTCTGCGGGTTTTTTTTCGGGGAAAAGGTCGGCACTAGGCACGGAACGAGGCTGGATGACGCAGGGGAAACCCGGGGTTTTGGAAAGCGGAACGGCACCCACATCACAAGGGCGGCCCCGAACGGTACTATCCGTACCTCGCATGACACCGCCGTCGACATCGGGTGGATAGTTCAGGCGCACGCGCTTCACCCTGCGTGAACAGTGAACATACAAGTACAGGAATACAGCATGAATATCGGAATGATCGGCATCGGCCTGATGGGCCACGGCATTGCCTCCAACCTCGTCAAGCACGGCCACTCGCTGACCGTGCTTGAGCATCCGGGCAACCAGCCGCTGGATGCCTTGCTTGCCGCCGGCGCAAAGACGGCAGCCACGCCGAAACACGTGGCTGCGGACGCGGAGCTGGTGATCATCTGCGTCACCGGTTCGCCGCAAGTGGAAGCGGTGCTGACCGGTGAGGGCGGTGTGCTGCAAGGCTTGCGCAAGGATGCCATCGTGGTCGACTGCTCGACCGCAGTCCCGTCATCGACAGAAAAGCTGGCCGCGCTGGTGGCGCAGGCCGGTGGCGGTTTCATCGATGCGCCGATGACGCGCACGCCGAAAGAAGCCGCCGAGGGCCGGCTCAACCTGCTGGTGGGCGGTGATACGCAGCTGTTCGACCGTTGCCTGCCGGTGCTGCGCTGCTTTGCAGAGAACATCAATCACGTCGGTGCGATCGGCGCCGGCCATCGCATGAAGCTGCTGCACAACTATGTGTCGCTCGGCTGCATCGCGCTGATCTCCGAAGCCGCAGCCAGCGCGCTGTCGGCCGGCATTGCGCCGGAGGTGTTCATCGACGTGCTGGCCAAGGGCGGTGGCGGCGGTGCAGCGCTGGAGCGCCTGCGTCCGCAGCTGCTGTCCGGCGACCCGGGTGCGCTTCGCTTCGCGATGAGCAATGCGTTCAAGGACCTCGGCTATTTCACGACCATGGCCGCTGACAGCGGCACTGTGCATCGGATCGCTGATGCAGTACAGTCAACCTTTGAGGCGGCGATTGCGCAGGCCGGACCGGAGACCTTCGTGCCGCAGCTGGTGAACCTGCTGCAGCAAGCAGCCCCGGCCAAGGCCTGATACCCTCTGCGCGGCGCGGCCGATGGAGCGCCGCGCATGCGTGACCTGCGGCCCGGCATCTGGCCGGTGCAGGCACCCCTTTTACCGATTTTGATTGACCTTATTTTTTGAATTCGAGGCTCGGCCATCATGAACGACTTCGCACACGGCGTTGTTTCCATTAATCCTGCCAACGGCGAGATGATCGCCCGCTATCCGTTTGACGACGATGCGGGGATGCATCGCGCGCTTGATCTTGCCCGTAGCGGCCAGCGCGCATGGGCGGCCACGTCGGTGGCAGACCGCCTGGCTTTCTTCACGCGCCTGGCGCAATTGCTGCGACGGGACATGCGCGAACTCGGTGAAATGGCCGCGCGCGAAATGGGCAAGCCCATCACGCAGGCGATGGCCGAAGTCGAGAAATGCGCGGTGCTGTGCGACTGGTATGCGGCTAATGGCGGCCCGATCCTGAATGACCGCCCGACCTCGATCGGACCGGACGCGTATGTGTCCTATCACCCGCTGGGCACGATCCTCGCGGTTATGCCGTGGAATTTCCCGTACTGGCAGTCGATGCGCGGCGCGATCCCCATTCTGCTCGGTGGCAATGGTTATTTCCTGAAGCATGCACCGAACGTGATGGGCTGCGCGTACCTGACCGAGCGCGTGATGCTGGAAGCGGGGCTGCCGGCCGGTACCTTCAAGGCCGTCAACCTGTCGAACGACCAGGTATCGAAAGCGATTGCAGACAACCGCATCGCCGCCGTGGCTGTTACCGGCAGCGTGCGTGCGGGTTCGGCGATTGCTGCGCAAGCCGGTGCCGCATTGAAAAAAACAGTGCTGGAGCTGGGCGGCGCCGACCCGTTCATCGTGCTGGCTGATGCGAACCTCGAGGGCGCAGTGAAAGCGGCCGTGGTCGGCCGTTTCCAGAACACCGGGCAGATCTGCATCGCGGCCAAGCGCATCATTCTCGAAAAGCCGATCGCGGCCGAGTTCACCGAGCGCTTCGTCGAAGCGGTGAAGGCATTGAAGATGGGCGATCCGCTCGATGAATCGACCTACCTCGGGCCCATGGCGCGTGCCGACCTGCGCGACGAATTGCACCGCCAGGTCGAAGGCACGGTCGCGGCCGGTGCGCGCCTGCTGTTGGGCGGCAAGCCGGTGGAGGGCCCGGGCAGCTATTACGAGCCGACCATCCTGACCGGCGTGAAGCCGGGCATGCCAGCCTTCGTGCAAGAGACCTTCGGCCCGGTAGCGGCGCTGATCGAAGCCGACAATGTCGAGCATGCGATCACGATGGCCAATGACAGCGAATTCGGCCTGTCCGGTGCGTTGTGGACCTCGAACAAGTCACTGGCAAAGCAACTCGCGCGGCGCATGGATACCGGCGGTGTGTTCGTCAACGGGTTCTCGGCGTCGGACCCGCGTATCCCGATCGGCGGCGTGAAGAAGAGTGGCTATGGTCGCGAACTGTCCGACTACGGCGTGCACGAGTTCATGAACATCCAGACCGTCTGGTTCGATCGTCGCTGAACACGCGGCGTCAAATGCGAAGACCCGGCATCGGCCGGGTCTTTTCATTTGGGGTGGGTCCGGTCTGAAGCGGGTCAGGAAAGGCTGCGCACCAGCCACACGGCGCCGCCAGCCGTGCCCGTCATCAGCAGCAGCGCCACCAGCAGCAGCCAGCGCTGTGTTCGCTTCTGCGCGGCGATGCGGGCTTCGATCTCGGCCGTTTCGGCGGCCAGCGCATCGAGCTGCGCATGAGATGCTTTCAAATCATTGATCGTCTTGCGGAGGCGGCGGGTGTCCATGCCCGGACTTTACCAGCCCGCGCAGCGTGCGGCCGGTGTCAGCGATGACCGTGGCTACCGCCATGGCCACGACCATGCCCGCGACCTTCCCAGCCACGCTGGTGATGGTGCTTGTGGCTCCAGCCATGACCATAGGACGGGCCGTAAGCGTGGCCATAGGTGTGACCATACGGATGACCATAGCCGGGGCCATAGATGACATGCGGCGGAAAGGCCACCTGAGGCGGTGCATACACGACCCGCGGCGGTGCTGCGACGCCATACGGATGGCCATAGCCATAGGTGATGGTGACGCCGGGACTGTGGATCGCGCTGCCGATCACGGTACCGACGGCGACGCCAGCCAGCACGTCGCCGGAATGGGCCTGCGCGGTGCCGGCGCAAGCGGTCAACAAGGCGAGGGCGGCAAGTCGGGTCTTCATGATGGGTCTCCTTGGTCTGCAACCTGGGGTGCCGGAGCAGAGGGGATGATCCTCCGCAGGGCACTGAGGGCAGTGTAAGGACAGGCAATGCCGGCTGGAAGCGAAAAAGTGTCACGACCTGTAAGCCGGACGGAACTGCGTGCGCGGGCTCAGGTTTTGCGTCCCGGTGCGGCGATAATAGGGGCCATTTTTCACGTATTTGATTGCTGCCCGGAAAATAGTGGCGGCATGGAGATCCCTGCATGGAACTGAGTTTTTCGCTGATCGTGGCACTGCTGGTATTGCTGGCCGTCGGTTTTGGCGCCGGCTTGTGGTTCGGGCGCATGCTGGGCCGCGCGCGTGCGGATGGCGAGCTGGCGCAGGCGCAGGCCGATGCCGCCGCGCGCCTCGCGGCGGCCGAGACGCGTGCCGCGCAGATTCCGGCGCTGGAACGCGAACTGGCGCAATTGCGGGACGATCACGCGCAGCTGCGCGCGCTGCTGGCCTCGGCGGAGACCGAGCTGAAGGCCGAGCGCCAGAAAGCTGCCGAGCACATCGCGTTGCTGGGGCAGGCGCGCGAAGAGCTGGCGAATCAGTTCAAGGCGCTGGCGGCGCAGGTACTCGATGAGAAAACGAAGAAGTTTTCCGAACAAAGCGAAAAGGATCTCGGCAATCTGCTCGCCCCGCTGAAGACCAAGCTCGAGGAATTCAAGCAGCAAGTCGACAACGGCCGTCTGCAGGATGTCCGCGACCGCAGTGCACTGGCCGAGCAGGTGAACCAGCTGGCCAAACTGAACCAGGCATTGTCAGACGATGCCAGGAACCTCACCAAGGCACTGGTCGGTGACAGCAAGACACAGGGCAACTGGGGCGAGCTGGTGCTGGAAACCATACTCGAAGCTTCGGGCTTGCGTGAGGGACATGAGTTCTTTGTCCAGCGCAGCACCAACAACGACGAGGGCGCGAATCGTCGTCCGGACGTGGTGGTGCAGCTGCCGGGCAATCGCCAACTGGTGATCGACTCCAAAGTGTCCTTGACGGCCTATGAAGCGCTGGTGTCGGAAGAGGATGTCGGCCAGCAAAAGAAGCGTCTCGACGAACACCTGACATCGATCAAGCGCCATATCGGCGGCCTGTCGGACAAGAAGTACCACTTGCTGTACGAAGGCGTGCAGTCGATGGACTTCGTTCTGATGTTCATTCCGCTCGAACCGGCGTTCATGACCGCGATCTCGAATGACAAGGCTTTGTTCATGAGCGCATGGGAAAAGAACGTGCTGCTGGTCAGCCCGTCGACCTTGCTGTTCGTGGTGCGTACTGTCGCCCACCTGTGGCGACAGGAATCGCAGAACCGCAATGCACAGGAAATCGCGAAGCGCGGTGCCGAGTTGTACGACAAGCTCGCGCTGTTTGCCGACAGTATGGAAGACCTCGGTGATCGTTTACGCCAGGCGCAGGATGCCTACAGCGAAGCGACCTCGCGCCTGTCGACCGGCAAGGGCAACCTGATCCGTCAGGCCGAGATGCTGAAAGAGCTGGGCGTGAAACCCACGAAGCAGATCACGAAAAAATTTGCCGATGCCGATACTGACAGCGACACCACCGCTGCCGAGCGCTTGCCGCACTTGTCGCACCTGTCACAGCCTGTGCGCGACTTGCTGTCGGAGGATGACAGTCGCACCGGTACCTGATGCTCGTGCAACGGCCATCCAAGGCATCGGCATGCATGGCTCGTGTTCTGTCGCTTGTTCTGCGTTGCGCGGGATGCGTGTGATGCGTGTGATGCGTGTGATGCGTGTGATGCGTGTGATGCGACATCGCGGCCAGTGTCATTTCGTCACACACCGTTTCGTTTTTTGCAGCGTTTTGCATCACGCTGTTAGGAAACTGAAAATCTTTACACTTTCAGCCCTGAAAACCCTCGAATTTTCTCGTTTAACGGTGTCGCGCACAGAAGCCAATCAAATCAATCGTTAAGGCCACACTCTGCAAGCGGATTGTAGAAAGATGCCAATTTGATGCGAATTGATTGATTGACACGTAATCGCGTTTGACCGAAATTCATGTGCATTACTTCAGCATGGACACCGATATGGGAAGCATCGACAAGCGATTGCTGAGCAGCCGCCAGATGGCGGACACGCGCATCGACTTCGAGACTGCGATACGCGGCAACATCGAGTTCGATGGCGTGTTCTATCTTGATGGCGCACTCGACGGCGAGCTCAAGGGCAAGACCGGCGACAAGACCACCGCCGTCATCGGTACCCGGGGTCGTCTGACCGGCAACCTGTACTGCCGCAATGCCGTGATCGCCGGTGTCGTGCTGGGTGACATCCATGCACATTCGCTCGAGCTGCTCGCCGGTGCGCGCGTGCTGGGTGACTTGTATTACGAGACACTGGCCATTGACCCCGCCGCGGAAATCAATGGCTCGTTCATCCCGTCGGATGCCTCCACCAACCACTCGGACCTGCAGAGAGACAAGCATGCATCGCGCTGAACTGATCGAAGAACTGAAACTGCTGCACGCGATGGAGTTTGACGTCTGCGACGAGGCCTTGCGCCTCGCGCAGGAAGTGGACCTGTCGATGTTTGCATCGATGTCGACCCGCGCCGCTGCCGTGGTGATCACCAAGCGCGGCCTCGAACAGAAGAACCAGGGCCGCGAGATCGCGACCATGATGCGCACCAGCCGCCTGGTACGCACGCGCATGGGCATGGGCGCCGGGATGACGGCGCAGTAACACCGACGGGCGGGTGCGCTGCCAGGGCTGGCAGTGCTGCGTGCCGGTGCTGCTCGCTGCTGCCCCGCCACTGCTTACCGCCGCTGTGAATCAGTAGTGTTTGGCCTGCACCTTGCCAGGCCGTCCCGAATAGCGGTTCATCGCATCCGATACCTCGAATTCCAGCGTCGCGGTCTTGCCGCCGTAGACGTTCTCCTTCAGCCACACGATCTCTTCTTCCATGTCGGCGCGCGTCAGCACCGTCGTGTGCCAGGTCTTGATGTCGCTGTCCCAGCGATAGCCGCGTCCCTTCAGTGCGTCCTTGGTGGCGAACGGCGAGTTCAGCGCGCGTATCGTGCAGGTGCTGCGGTTCATGAACGCCGCCAGTGATTTCAGCGCCGGCACGCCGGAAGTCGGCAACGGGTGCTGCAGGATTTCCAGCAGTGCGCGGCAGTCGTTCTCGGCGCGATGCGCGTCATAGAACAGTCCGAACTTGTACGCGATGAACTCCAGTTTTGCCGAGCCCAGTCCCTCCTCGTCCCACGCCACTTCCTCGAACGAACAGCTCCACGCATAGTCCTCGAACAGCGGGAATCGCACCTCGCAGAAGCCACGGTCGAAGCGCGCATTGTGCGCAATGATCACGCTGGCATCTTTTACGAACGCTGCCACTGCAGCATCATCGATCTGCTGCCCCTGCACCATGTCGTCGGTGATGCCGTTGACGGCCGTTGCTTCCGGCGGTATCGGCATGCCCGGGTCTTCCAGCTGATTGAAGCTGCCGAGGATGCGGAAAGCTTCACCGGTGTCGGCGTCATACTCGAAGGCCACCATGCCCAGCTCGATGATCTTGTCGCGACCGGCCACCTTGCCCGTGGTTTCGGTATCGAGGATCACGCCCTTGCGCACGGCACGCTCGCCGGCACCGCCAGCGTCCGCATAGTGCGTGCGTTCCGGGATGCGGCTGAGGATGCGGTAATCGGGGTGGGAGCGCAGCAGCGCGAGCGCTGCTTCCAGGGTAGGCGAGTGGTCCGGCATAGGGATGGGATCGGTATGGGTCTTGGTATTGGTGTTGTCGGGGATACGGGTATCGGGAGGGGAGCTCCGGATGCGCGCGGTGCGCGGGCAGTCGGATTATTCCATGGCCGCGAGCTCGCCCCGGATTTTTGCGCGCACGACGCTGCTCAGGCGATGCGAGGCCGCGCGTACTCGATGTGTCGGGTCTTGCGCTGATGGTTCAGCCGATAGAAGCGCCGCAGCTCGGCCAGCGTGTCGATGCGTACGCTGGCCAGCGAAGAATCCAGGCGCTGCGCGAGGCGTCGGCAGAAGCGTGCAGCGCTGCGGCTGGCCTGCTCGTACATCGCGATACGTTCGCGCGCCAGGGTCGGCTCGATGCGACTGCGCTCGAACAGCAGGTGATGCAGCTCGACCGGGAAGCGTTGCGGCTGCTGGCGCTTCAGCAGCCACAGGCTGGTCACGTACTTGTCGATCTCGGCCTGCAGCTCCAGCTCGAACAGCGTGACAGGCCGGTCGTGGCCCGCATTCCATGCCAGGTAGAGGAAATGGCTGACGCCTTCGAGCGCGGTCCAGAAATCGCCGACATTGCCGCCATTGAGTTCAGCGAAAGGATCATCGATGGCCAGCCGCTCGAGCATCGCCGCATCGAGGTACACGCTGACGTCGAGTGCGTCGCCATCGCTGACCACCAGCATCTGTTCGCGCGTCGGCGTGTGCCGGTGCGGCAGGGGCAGGCGGCTGCGGTCGGTGACCACGAAGTCGGCAATGTCCACCTTCAGCCGCAGGTCATAGATGGCCGACAGCAGTCGCTGCGTGGCGCGTAACAGCGAGACAGGATTCTTCATGGGCCGCGCACCTCCGTTCGTTCGGGGGGAATGCAAGGCAGGCATGCACGATGGGGCTGCGGCCCTATGACAGCAGAAATCCGGCAGATCGGCAAGCCGTGCGCGTCAATCGAGTGGGGTCAGGTTTGAGTTACAGTAGCAGCATCCCTGGCGCGTGCGGAGGTGACCATGAAGCTCCTCTCCTTCCTGCAGGATGTCGGCCCTGACCATGCGGGGCGCTACCTGTCGGATATCTGGAAATTCAGTGATCAGCAGATCGAGACCACCCATGATTTCATCCAGTGGGTGTTCCCGCTGGCCGAGCCCAGCAGCGCGTTTCCTGACGCACCCGTGCTGGAGCCGGCCGAGATCGACCTGATCCACAAATCCTCGCCGGCGACGATGAATCTCGAAAAATCGACCCAATGGTTCCTCGACTTCCTGGCGCGCAGCGATGGCTGGTTGCGTGACCATGATCATAATCACTTGCGCATCACGCGCATGATCCGTTGCGAGCGCCTGTTGCTGGGTGAGCTGGCCGCTGAATCGACGAAGGAGAAAGTGCTGACGATGGCGAGCAAAGGGAGCAAGGCAAACAAGTCGGGCAAGTCGAAGACCGCGATCAGCGATGTCGCCTACGCGCACTGGCGTGCCGCCTGACGGTCGACGCATGCGGATGTCGCTGCTTCGCTGCCTCGCCGTCGTACTGTCGCTGGCATGTGCGATGCTGCCTTTTGCCGCCGGTGCCGAGTCCTTCCTCGGACTCGAACCGCTGCAGTCACTGGCGTCGGTACGACAACGCTTCCCCGACGCAAAGCTCAACGCCGAAAGTCCGTCCTGGCTGAAAGAGAATCAGTACTACTGCATGCTCGATGTCGATGGCGCCGATGGCGTGGTGGCGCTGCTGTTCGAGCATGACGATGAAAAACGCAAGCAGAAGCTGGCCGACCTGCAGAAGAGCCTGCCAGCGACCGTCAATCATGCGGACAACCCGCAAGCCCGGTCCATCAGTCTGTTGATGCGCCAGCAGCGTGAGGCGCTCGCGCGCCCGCTGGAGGACAGGCTGGCGCTGGTGCGCATACGCTGGATACCCGAGAAGCCGCAAAAGCTGTCCGCCTTGCAGGCCAAATACGGCAAGCCGGATGCGATCGAAATCAAGGGCGGCCTGCCCGGCCCGATTTTTGTGTGGCAGCGCGGCGTGCATGCCTACCTGACGCCGGACCGCAAGCTGGCGAAGATGATCGAGTTCTGGTTTACCGAAGATGACCTGGCCGAGGTTTTCCTGAAGCGCTGAAGCTCAAGAACTGAAGCTCCCGAACTGACGATCAGTCGCTTAAGATCAGCCCCGGAAGATCGGGCGCTGATTGCGCCCGGGCCGAATCGTCCTTACTTCAGTTTTTCCATCTGCACGAACGCCCCCTGGTCCCATACGCCTTCGAGTCCCACGCGGCCGCTCGCGAAGGTCTGTTTGCCGCGACCATGGTGCATGCCATTCAGCACTTGTCCGCTGTAGGTATCGCCGTTGGCATAGACGAAACTGCCGACACCGGTAATCTGATCGGTATTGAAATCGCCGACATAGCGTCCACCGGTGGCGAATTGGTAAGTGCCGCGGCCGTGACGACGCCCGCGAATGAAGCTGCCTTCATAGCGATCGCCGTTCGCGTAGAACATTTTGCCTTGACCGTGCAAGGTGTTCTTGACGAAGCTGCCTTCGTAACGGTCACCATTCGGATAAGTCATGATGCCTTTGCCGTAAATGGCGTTTTTGTAGAACGCACCGACATACACTTTTCCATCGGCATATTCGACCTGTGCCGGCGATTGCACATAGCCTTCGGAGAACACGCCGGTCAGGCGATCACCATTGGCGAAGGTATAAACGCCGGGGCCGTCACGGTTCAGCCGGCGATCAAATTTTCCCTGGTACTTGTCGAAGCCCCAGTTCCAGTAATACAGCGTTTCCCAGCCCAGGGTGTTCCAGGTCACATCGTCCCACGTGGGCGCATTCGTCGTGGTGCAGCCCGCAACGCTTGCTGCCAGCACGGTGGACAGGAGTATTCTTCGTTTCATCGCATTTCGTCCCAGGGTCGATGCTGCCAATTCGGCAACGTGACGTAGCTTTGGCGCCGTGCTTCTTGCACGCTTGTTGCGCGCTTCGGCGCCCATCAGTCACAGTATCGGCGCAGGCGACGGAATCTTTACGCACCTGACCACAAGAACAAGAGCAGAAGCAGGAGGGCAGCGATGGAGCCGTATTTCAGCGGCGGGAACACCATCCCCGGCGCACAACTGGCCACCACGATACGGAACATGGCCGCGCTGGGGCGCATCGGTCAGCAGGTGCTGGAAGAGCACGGGATTCGCGAAATCGATCCGAATGAGCGTTACTCCTTCCGCATCCGGCGCTCCATCCATGCGACCGTGCTGCGCCGCTTCGGCCCGGAGGCGCTGTACTCGTTTGGTTTTGCGTATGGCGACTACTGGTCGCACATCCATGACGCTGCCAGTGCGCTGCGCACAGGATATCTGGCCGAAGGCCCGCAGCGCTTGCGGCAGGAAGATGCGCTGACCAAAATCCTCACCTGCTGCTTCCGCCTGATGAGCGACATCCTTGAAAGGAATTCGGTCGGCGACATTCGCTATGGCGCATCGATCGCACCGCTCGGCGGCCTGCGCTTCAAGGCGACGATGACGAATACCTCGTCACCGGACCAGGAAGCGTTCCCGCGCGGTCTGGTCGACAATTTTCTCTACATGTATCTGAGCGATTGCTGGCGCTTCAGCATGGACTTTCATCCGGAACAGGTGACTGCCGGTGACGCGTGGACGCAATTCGTCTGGACCCTGCAGTTCGCTCCGGCGGCGGCTGACAAGGATGCGCGCGAGCTCGCGTGGGAGCACCGGCTGGCCGCGCGCGAAGCGCTGCTCGGGCAGGTGCTGGCCGAATCCGACAAGCGCAACCGGCTGGTGATGGAGTCGATGAACTATGCGCGCTTGTTGCAGCAGGCGCAGCTGCCGCGGGCAAACCGCTATCCGCCGCAGGTCAGGCAGCTCGGTGTGCTGTGGGAGCCGCGTGACACCATCGGTGGTGACTTATGGTGGATGACGCCGGCCGATGACAGCGGGCGCTTCACCTTGTTTGTCGTCGATTGTGCCGGTCATGGCGTGCCCGGTGCGATGCTGGCACTGCTCGCCAGCACGACGCGGGAGCGCCTGTATGCATCGGATCCGGCGATGTCGCCGGCACGCGCATTGCAGGCGCTGGGCAATGCATTGCGGCGTGGCCTGAACCAGGACCAGCGTTTGATCGCCGGTGAGCTGCCGCATGACGATGGCTGTGATGCGGCGGCGTTGCAGGTCGATGTGAATGCCGGCATCGCGACCTTTGCCGGCGCCAATCTCGGCTTGCTGCATCTGCCGCAGGGCACGGCGGCGCTGCGCGTGCGCGGCGATACGGTGCGGCTCGGTTACCGCGATGCCGCCGATGCGATGCCGGGCGAGCAGCGTATCGCGTTCGCGACGGGGGATCGTTTTGTGCTGCATACCGACGGCATCACGGACCAGATAGGCGGCATTGATGGCGCGCGCCCCATGGCCTTTGGTTTCCGGCGCCTGCTGGCCACGCTCGATGCGCACCGTGCACAGCCCGTGCAGGCACTGATGGATGCGGTCGGCGATGCGGTGCGGCGCTGGCAGGGCGACGGCCTGCGACGCGATGATGTGACCGCGGTGTGCATAGAAATCTGAGCGCAGACCCCCGTATTTCCGTCATCCGGCGCAGGTTCAAATATGTGATCCGCAGCCGGATGTAAACGATGACTAACCTGCATCGCCCCGGCTGGCCACTAGTTCAGACTTGCTGAACTACGAGCAAAGAATTCCTTATTTTTACTGACTTGAACGAGTCAGTACAGTTCACTCCCGTTTGGTCATTTCGGCCGCACAGGCCAGCGTGCCCGTCACGCGCCGGCCTAATCCCACAGGAGAGAACCATGCTGCAGCGCGTCGCGCCGTCCAAGGGCGCATTCCCGGACAACCTCACCGTCGAGCAGGGCGACCCTGCACTGTGGGCAGCGATCCGGCAGGAAGCTGCGCGGCAGGAAGCGCATATCGAACTGATCGCATCGGAGAACTATGCATCGCCGGCGGTGATGCAGGCGCAGGGCTCGGTATTGACCAACAAATATGCGGAAGGCTACCCGGGCAAGCGCTATTACGGCGGCTGCGAGAATGTGGACATCGTCGAGCAACTCGCGATCGATCGTCTGAAAGAACTCTACGGCGCGAACTTTGCGAACGTGCAAGCAAATTCGGGCTCGCAGGCGAACCAGGCGGTGATGCTGGCGTTGCTGAACCCGGGTGACACCATCATGGGCATGTCGCTGGCCGAAGGCGGCCACCTAACCCATGGCATGCATCTGAACATGTCGGGCAAGTGGTTCAACGTGGTCTCGTATGGCCTGAATGCACAGGAAGAGATCGACTATGACCAGATGGAGCGGCTCGCGCATGAGCACAAACCGAAGCTGATCATTGCCGGCGCATCCGCGTATGCACTGAAGATCGACTGGGCGCGTTTCCAGAAGGTCGCAAAGGATGTGGGTGCGTACTTCCTGGTCGACATGGCGCATTACTCGGGCCTGATCGCCGGCGGCGTGTATCCGAACCCGGTGCCCTTCGCAGACGTGGTGACATCAACCACGCACAAGAGCCTGCGCGGCCCGCGCGGCGGCATCATTCTGATGAATGATGAAGAGATCGCAAAGAAGATCAACAGCGCGATCTTCCCCGGCTTGCAAGGTGGCCCGCTGATGCACGTGATCGCCGGCAAGGCGACCGCTTTCCATGAGGCGCTGCAACCAGCGTTCAAGGCTTACCAGCAGCAGGTGATTCGCAATGCGCAGGTACTGGCGGAGACACTGGTCGAGCGCGGCCTGCGCATCGTGTCCGGCCGCACCGAGTCGCATGTGATGCTGGTTGATCTGCGTTCCAAGGGCATCACCGGCAAGGCAGCAGAAGCGGCGCTCGGCAAAGCGCACATCACCTGTAACAAGAACGGCATCCCGAACGACCCCGAGAAGCCGATGATCACCAGTGGCATTCGTCTGGGCAGCCCGGCGATGACCACGCGCGGCTTCAAGGAAGCGGAAGCACGGGCGACGGCGCACCTGATCGCCGATGTGCTGGAGGCGCCGAATGATGATGCACGTATCGCTGAAGTACGCGCGAAGGTCGAGGCGCTGGTGGCACCGTTCCCGGTGTACGGCGCACTGGTCTAGGTTCGCGCGGTAACGACCAGGCAATCAGGTAATCAAGCAATCGAACAATCGAGCAATCAGGGAATCAGGCATTCAGGCAATCAGGCAATCAGGCAATCAGCAGGGGACAACCACAACCCCGGTCGCCGCAGAGCGGCCCCGCAATGTGAATAGCAAGCACCGATAGGAGACGATCATGGCTGGACGCAATTTTCTGTTTGTACCGGGACCGACCAATATTCCGGACCGCGTGATGCGCGCAATGATGGTGTCGATGGAAGATCATCGTTCGCCCGCATTCCCGCAACTGACCCGTGCCATCTTGCCCGGCCTGAAGAAGGTCTACCGCACCGAGCGCGGCACGCCTTTCGTGTTCCCGTCATCGGGCACCGGCTGCTGGGAAGCGGCGATCACGAACACGCTGTCGCCGGGTGACACCGTGCTGGCGGCACGCTTTGGCCAATTCAGCCACCTGTGGATCGCGATGTGCGAGAAGCATGGCCTGAATCTGCAGATCGTCGATTGCGAATGGGGCACTGGCGTGCCGGCCGAGCAATACGCAGAGATCCTGAAGCAGGACACGCAGCACAAGATCAAGGCTGTGCTGGCCTGCCACAACGAGACTGCCACCGGTGTGACCTCCGATATCGGCGCTGTGCGTCGTGCGCTGGACGATGCCAAGCACCCGGCGCTGTTGTTCGTCGATGCGGTGTCGTCGCTGGGCTCGATCGATTTCCGTTTCGATGACTGGGGCGTGGACATGGCCGTGTCCGGCTCGCAAAAGGGCCTGATGCTGCCGGCCGGTCTCGGCATTCTGTGCGCCAGCCAGAAGGCGCTGGACATGGGC